>Ga0209270_1000263_pt1 | contig 129268 bp, 107 predicted proteins | sample MTBAKSrepl1MetaG_FD_187456 | JGI IMG/M metagenome (GOLD analysis project Ga0209270, IMG submission 187456) | Enrichment culture microbial communities from Arthur Kill intertidal strait, New Jersey, USA, that are MTBE-degrading - MTBE-AKS1... | ecosystem: Environmental > Aquatic > Marine >...
TCTTCTTAATCGGTCTCAAGGGATGGTCTTGCGGTATCCGTTCTTCCAGGGATATATAGCTGAACATCGCGTCTTGTTCTTCCTCGTTTCCTCGCATACTACAACCACCTTTCAGTCTTAATATCAACTGGTTATAGTATACAACAGCCGCTCATCTATGAAAAGCTAATATCATTCTGTAAAATCATTTTTCAACAGCCTGTTAGCTGCGCGTATAGTAGCGCGTCGGCCTGGGTGTTCTTGTTAGAGTTGTTTTCCACATATAAAAATAGCAGGAATTTCTTCTGTTAGTTTGTTATTAAAATGATATCGTTTAATTCAAATACAATTACATCACCTAGGTTCTATCGTTTGCCAGTCAGCTGCCAATATCACTTTTATCAGTATCAATATCTTTCCCAATTGTTGTAATAAGTTGGATGTCTGTATCCTCATCTCCAATTTGAATGTCTTCAGCAAGTTTCTCCCTGTTTTCCTTAATCCTACGAAGTATCCAGTCTCTCTGATATGCATAAGATTCTTTTATATGTGGGACAAAATGTTTCGATATTGGATTATTATATTTATCTAAACCAAACTTAATACGCTCATCATCTTCCTGTTTCTCTAAGTAATTGATAAATTTTTCGACTCGTGTGAACCTAACGTTCATTCTTTCGATTTTTTGTTCCTCTCGATCACTTAGATTATCAACCTGAAAAACGGCTTGACGGAGTTCATTTTCAAGATTCTCATCCTCAAGTGGTGTATCTTGAAGAACAAGATCGAGATATGGAAATGTACTTGACAGATAATAGATGTAATACCATCCTGATGACGTTATACGCACATGGCTCGCGCCATATATGTTTTCAGGTGATCTAGTATTAACTTCAACTAATTGGCGAGCTACGAGCCTATTGATGGTCCTAATAAAATCTGCTCTGTTGTCAAAGAGATCATCAAATGATGTCATTAAATTAGATAGTTCAACATAACCTTGACCCTCCTGTGAATATTCCCTTCTATGAAGCAACAGCATTTCTAATATTCTCAGTGATGTGAAATGACTTGCATTTCTTTCAGTTCCGCAATCGAAAACATTCATTATGGGACTTTGCCCTTCCTTGTAATACTTCCTATCCCCAAGAATAATCGACTTAACAAATTCGTGATACGCAACATAGTATGCACCAGTTTGACGATACTTAAACAACATCTTATCAACGTCAGTTGCTCCAGATGTAAGAAATGTTGTGAACATCTGCAATGCAAGCCGCATATTTCCAAAACAGATTGCCTCAATAAACATTGCAATGTTTTTGTTCTTAAGGAATATGCTTTCTTGTACAATCTTTAGCAGTTCAATGATAGAATTTTTTTCTATTTTTATGCCACTCGATAGTATAACCTGGAGTTCTTCGTCTGACTTCTGAAGTAATTTGATAGCATATTGGATTCTGTTCCCTATTAATACTCGGAATAGTGGTGAAGCTATATGAAATTTCCTATTTGAATATGCTGTAAACGTTTTCTTAACACTTGTAGCATAGTACGACTCTTCTCTTAATGATACAACAGTAATGCATCGAGCTGTTCTGGCAACTCTCTGCGCTAATAGGAAAATCTGAGCTTGGTATGCTGGTGATAGTTGATCAACATTATCAATGAAAAGCACTACTGCTAAGTCTTCTCGTTCCTTACAGACATTCAATAATCCTGGAACATAACGTGAGAGATCTTGTTGCCATTGTTCAAGATGTTTACTTAAAATGTGTTCATACTCAGGTTGTCCCTCGTGGAGATATTTAAGTGTTGTCTCTTTTAATGCATTAATGTCTTTTAAGAAGACTCTCTTGATGTTTCTACGGTTTTCTATAGTAGTTGCTGTATATCTATCACGCAATTGATCCAGTATTTCACGCCATACAAATTCTTCAAGATCCATTGGATCTAGTGGGGCCTTAAGAAAATCAATATGAAACCACACAGCTCTTCTCTCAAGAAGATCTTTACCCACAGTACGTTGATATCGCCTTAGAAAAGTAGTTTTTCCTGATCCAATTCCTCCTAGAAGAAGAAAAAGCTCTCCATTCTTGTGAATCATGGCACGGGACATCGCACTGCCAAAGGAGCCACTATGAGTTTCACCCTGGCTTAATTCTTCAGTACCTTGATTAGAAAGAAAACGAGGTATGCTATCTTCTATGACAAAATCAAGATCCTTAGCCACGATCCTTAGACTTGAACTATGTACATAGCAAGATTCTAGAATTTCAAGAAAATCTTGATCTGCGATGTTATCAAAAATGGCTCGAGTCAATGGTTCCAACTGTGCATTTAATCTATTACGTTGAAGTGGTAGGTCGGCATTGAAAAGGCGATCAACAACTCTATACAGTGTTCTCGATACTGGTTGAAGTACACCAAACTCTTCATCCAATGCGCCAGCAGAAACTGCAGGATATGAAAGAAGATTCCAAAAATCAGAGAAGTGTTCAGTTATATAATCAAGACTCGGGAAAACTTTCGCTCTCCCTTCCTTCCATGGAAGATCTTCTCTGATTGCGCGGAAAATTATCCATGCATAACCATTTGTAGCAATTGCATATCGTATTGCAGAATCATCACAATAAGTTCTGACCTGATCTAATGCAGATCTCACTTCTTTATCTGTTGCCAGTGAACCACTAATTTTATAATGTGAGTGATCTTTGTCATATGGAATTGTGAATGATATACCTTCTTTTTTAGCTTCAACTGCTACAAAACGTCTATTGTTTATAGTTAATACATAATCTACAAATCCAGTAGCTACATGTTCTTCTCTAGTTATGGCACTCTCTGGCCATTCACAAACCTCTTTGAGAATTCGATCAATGATTTTAACTCTTGTATCGGCTTCTGAAACAGAACCGTGCTCATTGCAAAAAGATAAGAAATCAGACTTGATATTAATAAGAGCATCTAATCCATCATCAGACTTGGACATAATATTTATATAATACAAAAACATTGTATTACAAAATAAATTCTGAAAGCTGGGGGTCTTGTTTTTTGCATATCCAGCGGGTGGCTTTGGCATGGAAACATAGGGGTCTTGAATTTTGCGTCAAGTTCAACTACCTGCAAATAAACAAGACCCCCGGCTTTCTCGCCGTGCAGTCAGATGATGCACAGGCCCACAAGCGTACAGATTTTTATATGCCCCTGCCTATTGCTCCACCGTGCGCTCTCATGCCGGTTGCGATTCGATACGCTACTCCGCGCTCAGATATTCCAGCGTGATGGTCACGGTGCGGTTGAAGGATCGGGCCTCCGGGGTCGTGTTGTCGTAGAGTGGGGTATTCGGGCCCACACCCGTATAGCGGATGCGTTCCCCGGCGTTCTGGCCGTAGGCGGCTGAAAGCAGCTTGTAGACCGCCATGGCCCGGCGTTGGGAGAGCTTGATATTGTAAGCTTCTTTACCGATGTTGTCGGTGTGGCCGACGATCTCGACCTCGGCCTGGGGCAGCTCCTGGATGCGGGCCGCGACTTTGTCGACGATGGCCTGATTGCGTGCGTCAATCGTATCCTTGTCGAAATCGAACAGGATCAGGGCGTATTTCTCCTGCACCTTCAGATCCTGCTTCTGCGCAAGGCGCTGACTGGTCTGGATGAAAGTGACCTTGACCGGGTCCGCGGAAAGCGCCAGATCTTGCCCCTTGGTGCCCTTTAGCTCCATCTTCACCGCGATGTCGCCCCCGGCGGCCAGCGCCGGAAGGTCCTTGGTCGGCAGCGGAAGCTGCAGTTCCCGCGTAGGCGCGCCCTTGCCTTCCAGTTCGGCCAGGGTGCCGGCGGTGTTGGCGGCGGTAACCTTCCAGCCGGCGATTTCGCCCGGTTTGAGCTCGCTGGGCTGCACCTTCAGCGTTGATGTATCGATCCGGTTTCCCAGATACACACTTCTGATCGGGGCCAGGATCAACGGATCCGAGGCACGGATTTCCACCCGCCGGTTCTCCGCCTGCCCCTCCTTGAGCCGGCTGGTGCTCGGCATGGCTGGAAGGTTGCGGGCCTCGATCTGCAGGCGCTCGGGCGCTATGTTCCAGACCGTCTGCAGATAATTCCTCACCGCCTCGGCGCGCTGGGCGGAAAGCTTTTTGGCGCCTTTTTCCTTGCCGGTGCCGGCATTGCACCCCACCAAGGTGAGCGTGGCCTCGGGTTTATCGGTCAGCCTTTTGCCCACGATATTGAGGACCTGGTAGTACTTTTCGAGCGTTTCGCGGAACTTCTGCTCATCGAACCCGGCTGTCTCAGCCGCTGAGGCGAAGCGGACATATGCGGCCGGAATCTCGCTGGAGTCTTCCGCGAAGAAGATCTGGCCGAGCATGGGCGAGGCATCGATGGTCTTGATCTCCTCGATCGTCAGGCTCTGTGGGACCACTGTCAGCTTGCCGGTCAGCGGAAACACATAACTGACGACGTAGAAATACTGCATCTTCGAGGCCACGCTCTGGAAGATGGGAACGAGGTTTGTCTCGGAGGAGGCCTTGAAGACCTGCCCGCGGTTTTCGGCGGCGAACGCGCTCAGAAATGCGTCGGTCTGCGGGCCGGGCATGTAATCGATGGCATAGGCGCTGAAACGTCCGACCCCTTGGGACGCCTTAAGGACATCCTCGCGCTTGAAGGCGCTGTTCACGTCTTGACCGTCAGAGAAGACCACCATGAAACGCGGCTCAGTGCCCGGCATCGTACGGATGAGCTCGAGGCCGGCCAACATCCCTTCGTACAGCACGGTCGTATCGGTAATGCCTTCGCGGTAGATCTTCTGCGCAAAGGCTTGCAACGCTTCCGGCTGATTCGACTTGAAGGTCTGCACATGCAAAGCGCGTCCGCCCATGGTTACCGTCTTCGTACTGGGGCTCGTGAAGGCGACGATGCGCACGTCGTCGATCGGCCGGATGGTCTTGAGCACCTCGCCCACGCCGGCCAGCAGGGCCTCGACGGCCTTGCGCTGACGCATCGAGTCTGAATTGTCCAGCACCAGCACGATGTGCCGGGGAATGTCCAGGCTTTCGGCCAGCGGCTGCGCAGCGACCACGGTGGCGGCCCGGCCGCCGAGTGACACGGTAAAGTCCGCGATACCCAATCCGAACAGCGGTTTTTTCGCTTCATCGACGACGCTGACGATCACCTTGCCGTCATCGATGACCCGGTCGATCTCCACCCTGGCACCGGGTTTGGCGGCCTGGATTTGCAGAACCGGCGCCTCAACGGCCAATGCTCTCAGCGCCAGGCAAGCGATTATCACGGCCGCCAAAGTCGTATTACGAAATACCGTACTCCTCATTGTGGTCCTCCTTTCATGCCTGCTTTGCGGTTGGGACATGCGGTGTCTGAGATGCATCGTCCAAGGGAACATCACGGGAAATAGTGAGCCCTTTGTCCGTTCCATCTTATATACTGCCCTGACCTTACCATTTCAACCCGATACCGATCATCAGGCCATAATTGGTGGTGTATTCATCCGCGGCCGCAGCCTGTTAGCGGGCGCCAGGCGTGGGAAGCCGTTTCTCCCTGAGCGAGACTTGCTTCTTACCGCCAGATAGCCATTGCGTGCCCACTTCCTTAAAGCCGTAGGCTTCATGAAAGAGGAGCGAGCCTGTGTTGGGCGGTTGGATATCGACCTCGCAGGTGATGATCTCGACCCCGGTCTCGGCGGCAAAGCCGATGAGGTCATCATACAAGGCCGCGGCATAGCCCTTTCTGCGCTGGTCCTTGTGCACCACGGCGCGGTCGATATACAAAAACGACGCATAGCGCTCAGAGAACCAGGCATAGTTGGGGCTGTCGTAATCAGCGCCTTGCCGGAAGGCCAGGAGAAACCCGGCCACCCACCCATCAACCTCCACGACCTTGTGATAGGCCGCCTGGGAGTGCAAGTGTCCAAGACTCTGGATGTCAAGCGGGCTTAAGAAATGCACGGACTGTGCGTTCAGCTCCAGGATGGACGTAAAATCCGCCGGCTCGGCACTACGGATCATGTTTTGCGGTTCATGCATTGATGAGCGCTTCGATCTCTTTCAGATGCAGGTTCAGATGCCACAGATAACCTTCGATAATGGTCTTGAGTGTCTCCTGGGTCCCTTCGAAATCATGCCAGGTATGATTCAGGCAATCTTCACGGACATTGCCGATGATGTGGATTATGTGCCGGTTGTAGAGTTTCCAGAAAGAAACCAGGCTGTCCCAATCTTCTTCCTGATAGTTCTGGATGGCTATCCACCGGTCGTTGTCCTGCCGGTAATCAGGGAACTCCAGATGCGCGTTGTACTGGAGCCGCACGATGCGGTGATGGTTGTTCGCGGCCGAATCGATCAAGTGCCCAAGGATCTGCCGGATGGTCCGGTTCTGAGAGTTCCTGCGGGCGCTAATAACCTCCATCGGCAGAGCCTTAAGCCGGGTGCTCCAGGCATCGACAAGCGTGTTGATCTCTGCTCTCAATTCCACAAACATCTCAGGCATGAAAGCTCCTTTCAACTATTCACCCGCAGATTAAGCGCTAGAGATAGTCCTTTCTGGGCGGGCTGAAGAAGTCCAGCACCTCGCCGGGCTCTATGATCTCAATGCCATGCTCCACGTCGCGGGGGATGGTGTATGAATCCCCCGACCCGATTTGTGACCCCACGCCATCAATGATGATGCGATATCGTCCGGAGATCACGTAGCCGCTCTGCTCGTTCGGGTGCTTGTGCAGCGGCGGTTTGTCCCCCTGCTTGTAAAGCATCTTGGTGACCATTGATTCCGGCCCATGCGAGAGTAGGACAAAATCAACCCCCAGGAAGCTTCTCCTCTGTGCTTCGTTGGATTTAACGACCATATTTTCTCCTTCTCCTTTGCCGCAGGCGCCAGAACTGTGATTCGGATCATCCATGCACCTCACCCTACGGGCGCACGCAAGGTGCGACAGTTTTGGCTATCCTGCGAAAATTTGCCAGTGCCACCCAATGTATGCAATTTTATTCAGGTCACCCGCCGTTCTTGCGTTCGCCGTCCCACTTCTTGTGCCGTTGGGTGAGATCTTCAAGACACGACCGGACTTTGGAAAAGGTCTTCTCAACGAAGGCACGATCGAAGACCATGTAGCCCAATTGCGTATCAATGCCGATTCTTTTCTTCTCCCAGTTCAGGATTTTCTTTTTCGCTGGCTCGCGTAACATATCGATTCGACCGTTCGAGTGCGCAATTGCATTGCGGACCTCGTCGAGTATTTTGACCTGCTGCCACGCTGAATCGTCAGTGCAAAGATCAAAGTTTAGAATGTGCCAGTAGTACTTTTTTGCGCGATCAAGGAAATCATCTCCACGAAGATCGCCTATCGAAATGGCTCGGCCTAGACTCTTCTGAAGGAGACGCGCTATTTCCGTCACTGAGGCTTCGTAGACTGCATATAGAGATACCAAGAAAGGCCCCCTAAAGAAACGAGGGAGTAGGAACTCAACCCTATGGCTATAATTCTGGTGTGCTAAATCCCATTCTGGCTCATTCGGCGTAATGTTCTGATTCTGTATTGCGTTATCTAAGATCAACTTTTCGGAGCTTATGATATGATCTACCTGCTTTTCCATCGTCTTAAGATATTCCTCGAGAGCATGTATTTCCATCGAGACATCCAATAGTCTAGTATCTATTCTGATTTTTGCCATTCATTTTCTCACAGAACTCTTTATATGGTTTCTGTATAAACCCACTTTCCGGGTTTCCTTCTCGATAAGGGAAAAGCTGGGGGTCGTGTTTTTCGCATGTCCGGCGGGCGGTGGCCTTAACAAGGACAATGGCAACACCACCATCCTGGGTGCCAAGACTTCAGTCTTGCCCGTGTCTGATGGGGTATTTATTCTGCTTATTCTGTTCACCGGCACCTCGTTGTCATCCGGCAACCCGATTACGCGATTATTTCATTCAATCCTTCGATGGCGCGATTCAACTCTTCGGGAGATGCTTTACCAATGACCTTGCCGATCCTTTCAACGGACAGTGTTCGGATCTGGCTTATTTTAAGCCATGATTTCTTGGGTAAATCGGGCGTCTTCAATTCAAGGGTCAACGGGAATCCGGCTTTTTGCGGCTGGCTTGTTATGGCCAGGGCTATGACCGTGCCTGAGCGCTCGTTGAAGATGTCGTGGCTCACGATGAGCACGGGGCGCAAGCCCGCCCGTTCATGCCCTTTCACAGGATTCAAATCCGCCCACCGGATCTCACCCCTCAATATTCTGGCCATTGGTTCACATCCCCGGCTATTCCTTCTTCGGCAAGGGCCTTCTCGAATTTCTGATCGAGTTTCGCGCATTCCATGGAGAGCCGAGAGCGTTTCATGCGGGCCAGCTTTTCGCGCACGGCATCGCGGATCGCCTGGCTGCGGTTTTGAAAATAATTTTCCTCGACCAGTCTATCCAATTCGTCGATATATTCGTTGTCCAAGGTGATTGCTATTTTTGCTTTTCCCATGATCAACCTCTTTGTATGGTATTCCATCATATCATACCATCAATAAGGCAATCAAAATAATTTCAATATACCCAGTAGATGCGGCGCTTGAGCTCCGGAATCTTGGCCTTGGCGGCTATGTAGCCCTGCTGGATATAGCTCTCGAAGTGTTCGAAGTCGTACCAGCTGTGCTGGCCCAGGTCCGGGCATATGACGGTATCGAGCTCCCTGGCCAGGTAGATGTCCATGAAGTCGCGCGTGATGTCGTAGCTGCGGAACACCACATCGAAGCTGTGGCCAAGGTCCTTGTCAGGATCTATCAGCGGCTCGATCTGTTTGCGCACATCCACGCCGATCAGGTAGTCAGGCTCGAAGGTCTTGGCCAGGTGGATGGGGATCATCTCGGCCACCCCGCCGTCGACCATGAGCATGCCCTTCATGTACACGGGCGGGAAGAAGCCGGGTACGGCGCTGCTGGCCTGCACCGCGGTGCACAGGTCGCCTTCGCTGAACACCACGGGCTGGCCCGTGACCAGATCGACCGCCTGGCACTTGAACGGGATCTTGAGCTCGTCGAAGGAGGAATCGCCCATCAGGCCGTAGATGTTCATGATGAACGATTCCGGGGTTAATAGGGATTTGCGCGACAAGGCCACGGTGTAGAAATAGCCCTTCTTGATGGTGGCCTGAATCTTCTCCAGGAAGGAGTTGGGTTTATCAGCATCGAGAGAGGCCATGCCTTTCTTGGTTTCCTGAAAGTCGGGTGAGTCCATGTATTCCTTGAGGCGTTTTTCCAGGGCGTTCACATCGCCGTAGAGGCAGTACAGCGCCCCGATGATGGCGCCGAAGGACACGCCCGCCACGGCGTCGATCGGGATGTGGGCTTCCTTTAAGGCGCGCAAAACGCCCAAATGTGCCAAACCCCTGGCACCGCCGGCGCCCAAAGCCAGTACGACCTTTTTCCTACGTCTGATCTTCATTCCCCACCTCACCCGCCGTGACGAGGATGTCACCAGGGAACTACTCTGGGCGGGATAACGCATTACATGCTTCGTAAGCTTACCAAATACCAAGAAAAGTCGCAAAGATCAATTGCTCATCCCGGGGCTTAAGGTCTTTTAGGAAATATCCGCCACGGACTTGACGCGCGCGAGCAGCTGCTGGAAGACCGCGTCCTCGTTGTCCATGTGGGTCGAGATGGCTGCTTGCGGACAATGGCCGATGCAGCGGCCGCAGGCCTTGCAGACCTCGCCGATCACGGCCTTGCCGCCCGCCATGCTGATGGCGCAGACAAAGCACTCATCCACGCACAGGCCGCAGCCGTTGCATTTCTCGGCATCGATCACCGTGCGCAGGCCGGGCAGCCGGCTGTAGGATTTGTCGAGATTGGGCACGCGCTTGTGCAGATAATCGGTGTAGAGACAGGCTTTGGGTCCGCAGAAGCAGACGAACAGCATCTGGCCGAAGGATTTCACGCCGAAGCCCACCGGATCGATCCAGACATGCGCCACGTTGGCCACCAGACCGGCCTGGGCCGCACGGTGGACATGGGCCGTGGCCTCCTCAACCGTGACGAGCCGGCCGTTGGAAGGGTGGATGTCCAGGGCCGACCTGCCGAGTATGAGGCACCCGATGGCGCGCGGCTCCACGTTCATGTGCGCGCGGCAGATGCATTCGTCCAGCAGCATGATGTGGCTGGCCTCGTTCAGCAGTTTCTCGACCAGGTGGATGGGCAGGCTCATGTTCTCGGCGCGGGCCTCCTCGTCGATGGTCACGGTGTGAATGGGGATGGAGGTGAGCTGGCTGTGGGGCAGGGCGAACAGCGGGTTGATAAGCTTTCCCAGCAGCGGGATTCCGGCCAGTTTTTTCCCCAGGATGATGCTGGGCCAACCGATCTTGAAACCGAAACGGACACGCGCTTTGGTATAGGCCTTCATGAATACTTGTATACTGCATCTATCTTATGCGGGCAAGTGAATTCAAGATCGCGCCGGCGGGATGCGTCTAAGGGAGAGTCGGCCGTCATCAGGCATTTGCGATGGGGCTTCAGGGCGTAAGCGCGTAGACCATGCCGTCACCACTGCCGAAAATGATGTTGCCGCCGGCATCGATGGCCGTTCCTCCAACGATCTCACCCTCGGTGGCGAACTCCCAAATCTTGTCGCCCGTTTCGGCGTCCAGGGCATACAGCTTGTAGTCATTACTCCCGAAATAGACCACGCCGTTAAAGACCACGGGGGTGCTCATGACGTCGTCGCCGGTGGTGAATTCCCAAATCTCGTCTCCGGTAGCGCCGTCCAGGGCATAGAGCTTGTCGTCATTGCTGCCGACATAGATCGTTCCGTCCGGGCCGAGGGCCGGGCTGCTCCACACTTCGTCCCCGGTGGTGAACTCCCAGAGCGAGTGCGAGAAGTCCGCGCCGTCCAGGGCATAGACCGTGCCGTTGCAGCTGCCGATATAGACCGTGCCGTCGTCGCCGATGGCCGGACTGCTGTGTATTAAGTTGTTCGTGGCGAAAGAATCGATCAAAGCCCCGTTTACGGCATTGAATGCGTACAGCCTGCCACCCCAGCTGCCCACATAGATCACGTTGTTGACAATTGCCGGCCTGCCGGTGATCGAACCCTCTACATCCGCGGTCCAGGTTACATCGCCGGTTGTGCCGACCAGGGCGTAGAGCTTCTCGTCATAGCTGCCGATATACACCGTCCCATCCGCATCGATGACCGGGCTGCCGTATACGATGCCGCCGGTGGCAGAGGACCAGCGCTCGCTGCCGTCGGCGGTGACGACGGCATAGACGTTCGTGTCGGCGCTGCCCACATACACGGTGGCTTCGTCCTCGCTGAGGGCCGGGCTGCTGTTGACATAGTTTTCGGTCGGGAAAGCCCATGCCATTTCGCCCGTCGCGCCGTCCAGGGCGTACAAGTTGTAGTCTTTGCTCCCGATATAGATGGTGCCGTCCGAACCGATGACCGGCGTGGCGCCAATCCCGTCCCCGGCGCTGAACACCCACAACGGTTCGTCGAACACCGCGGTGATGGTCTTGTCGCCGGACATGGTTACCCTGTACGGGTTGGTGCTGCCGCTCAAGTCGCCGGACCAGTGGTGAAAGCGCCAACCCGCCTCGGCCGTGGCGGTGATGGTGACCCGTTTGTTTTCATCATACTCTCCGCTCAGCGGGGTGACGCTGCCGCCGCCTTGCGAGCTCAGGGTCAGGGTATAGGTCTTGGTTTCTTCTCCATCCCCGCTGCTGCCGCCCCCGCCGCAGCTCGATAAGAGGATGCTCAGAGACATGCCGATGAAGAATGACAGGATCTTCTTGACCGTCTGTTTGTCCCGCATCGTACACCTCATTATAGTTTCGATTGGTCATCCACGTATAGTGCTCTCATCGTCTTTTGCATTGCCAAACATGAGTGGTGCTGAACCCTACGGCCGACGCCATAGGTGGACGAAACCGTTCAAGACGCGCCTGGGGTTCATGCGGGTGCCAAGAAAGGTCTTGACAGCAAGCCGGGTTATAGTGAAGATACAGCAATGCAAACACGAGCACTCACGAAGTTTTACTTTTACTTTTGCTTTTTTCGGCCGGGTAGATGCCCATAGGCCGGAAACACCGCAAGGAAAATAAAAGGCCATGGGCGTCACGCCATGGCCTTTTTTCATTTTTAGTGAAGGAGTGGACATGAAGAAAGTTTTCAGCGGCAACGAGGCCATCGCCCGCGGGGCGTACGAGGCCGGGGTCAAACTTGCGGCGGCCTATCCCGGCACACCCAGCACCGAGATCCTGGAGACGATCGCGCGCGATTACCCCAGCATCTACGCGGAATGGACGCCGAATGAAAAGGTGGCGCTCGAGGTGGTTTCCGGCGCTTCCTATGCCGGGGCGCGCACCATGGCGATTATGAAGCACGTGGGCGTGAACGTGGCGGCCGATCCACTCATGACCTTGCCCTACACATTGATCCGCGGCGGCCTGGTGCTGGTGAGCGCCGATGATCCCGAGCTCTTTTCCTCGCAGAACGAACAGGACAACCGGCACTATGCGCGCTTCGCCAAGATCCCGCTTTTGGAGCCCTCATCCTCCCAGGAGGCCAAGGACTTCGTGGCCGCGGCGTTTGCCATCAGCGAGGGGTACGGCACCCCGGTGATGCTCCGCACCACCACGCGCATCGCCCATTCCATGGGCGTGGTGACGCTCTCCGATCCTCTCGCCGGGAGTGAACCCAGCCTGGAGCGCCATCCGGCCGAATGGGTCATGCTGCCGGCCAATGCGCGCCGCCGCCATCCCGTGATCGAAGAACGCCTGATCCGGCTGAAGGCCCTTTCTAATCAGAGTCCGCTCAACGTGATGCAGATGAACGACCCGGCCATCGGCATCATCGCCTCCGGCGTCGCCTATCAATATGCCAAAGAGGCCCTGCCGGATGCCTCGTTCCTCAAGCTCGGGTTCTCCTACCCCTTCCCGGACGACATGATCAGGGAATTCGCGGCCCTGGTCAAGGATCTGTGGGTCGTGGAAGAGCTCGATCCCTTCATCGAGGAACACGTCAAGTCGCTGGGGCTCTCATGCAAGGGCAAGGGGTTTCTGTCTCTGTGCGGCGAGCTGAGCCCGGATGCCGTGCGTTTAGCGATCCTGGGCAAGCAGGTGGAGGCAGGCACGGCGCCGGCGCTCCCGGGCCGGCCGCCCAGCATGTGTCCCGGCTGCCCGCACCGCGGCATGCTCTGGGCCTTGAAAAAGAACAAGTGTTTCATCGCCGGCGATATCGGCTGCTATACCTTGGGGTTCCTGCCGCCCTTAGACGCCATCGACACCTGCCTGTGCATGGGCGCCGGCATCAGCCACGCGCACGGCATGTCCAAGGTCTTTGGCGCCGGCAAGGAGAAGGTGGCGGCCGTGATCGGCGACTCGACCTTTTTCCATTCCGGCCTGACCGGGCTCATGAACCTGGCCTACAACAACGGCGCGGCCCTGATCGTCATCCTGGACAACCGCACCACGGCCATGACCGGGGCCCAGAACCACCCCGGCACGGGTGTAACCATCGCGGGCGAGAAGACGATCGACATCAAGTTGCCCGAGCTGGTCAAGGCCTTAGGCATCACGTGGGTCGAGACCATCAACCCCTATGACATCAAAGGGGCGCGCAAGAAGGTCAGGGAGGCCCTGGCCACGGCCTCTCCGGCCGTGATCATCTCCCAGGCGCCCTGCGTGCTCTTGAAAACGCGGGCCGTTTCCGGCAAACCGCTCACGGTGGACAGCGAAAAGTGCACGGGCTGCAAGGTGTGCATCACGCTGGGCTGCCCGGCCATCGAGGCACTGGAGGACAAGGTGCGCATTAACGAACTCTGCGTGGGATGCGGGATCTGCCGCGATATCTGCGCCGCCGGCGCCATCGGAGGTGATAAATGAACGTGCTGATGACCGGTGTGGGCGGCCAGGGCATCATCCTGGCCTCGGATATCCTCTCCGAGGTCATGATGCGCGCCGGAATGGATGTGAAGAAGTCCGAGATCCACGGCATGGCCCAGCGGGGCGGCAGCGTCATGTCGCACGTGCGCTTCGACAAGATCGTGCACTCGCCCATCATCCCCCACGCTGAATGCGATATCCTGCTCTCGTTCGAGGAGCTGGAGGCCGCGCGCTACCTGGATTATCTGAACAGCGGCTCGCGCGTGATCATCAACCGTTTCCGGCTCTCGCCGCCGTCGGTGATTGCCGGCAAGGACAGCTACCCGGACGTGTTGCCCATTATCCGGGGCAAGACCGACAAGGTGCAGGTGGTTGAAGGCAGCGACCTGGCGCGTGAGATCGGCAACAGCCGCGGGGTCAATATCGTGCTCTTAGGCGTCTTGTCCACGCTTCTTGAGCCCGAGGAAGAGCTCTGGGTTCAGTGCCTGAATGAGATGATCCCGGCCAAGATCCGCGAGATCAATATCAAGGGGTTCAAGAAGGGCAGGGAGATCAATCGGGCTTGAGGCATTGAGCTTTTGGTCCGGTTTTGGTATGTAAAAAACGAAGATAGATAGGAGGTTGGCATGATTTTTAATTATGAATTCGAGACGCTGCCGCGCGAGGCCCTGGAGGCCCTGCAGCTCAAGCGGCTCCAGCAGGTGGCGGCCCGCTGCTACCACACGGTCAGTTTCTATCGCAAGGCCTTTGACAACGCCAAGGTCAAGCCGGAGGACATCAAAAGCCTGGATGACTTGAGACGTTTGCCGTTCACGGTCAAGCAGGACCTGCGCGACAACTACCCCTTCGGGCTCTTTACCGTGCCCATGAACAATGTCGTGCGTCTGCACGCCTCCACCGGCACCACCGGCAATGCCACCGTGGTCGGCTACACCAAACGCGACATCGAGACCTGGGCCGAGCTCATGGCACGCTGTTTCTCCGCCGCGGGTTTGACCAGCAACGACATCATCCATAACGCCTACGGCTACGGGCTCTTCACCGGCGGCCTGGGCGCCCACTACGGCGCGGAAAAGCTGGGCGCCAGCGTCATCCCCATGTCCGGCGGCAGCACTAAGCGGCAGATCGTGATCCTGCAGGATTTCGGGCCCACGGCCATCTGCTGCACGCCCTCCTACGCCCTGTTCCTGGCCGAGGCCGGGAAGGACATGGGCGTCGACATGCGCGCGCTCAAGCTGCGCGTGGGCATCCTGGGCGCCGAGCCCTGGAGCGAGCGCATGCGCCAGGAGATCGAGGACAAGCTTAATATTACGGCCTTGAACATCTACGGACTGTCCGAGATCATCGGCCCGGGCGTCTCCATGGAGTGCGCCGAGGCCAAGAACGGCATGCATATCTTCGAGGACAACTTCATCGTGGAGTGCATCAATCCCGTTAGCGGCGAGCCCGTTCCCTACGGCCAGCCCGGCGAGCTGGTCTTCACCACCATCACCAAGGAGGCCTTCCCGCTGATCCGCTACCGCACCAAGGACATGTCCTGTCTGCATCCCGAGCCCTGCCGCTGCGGCCGGACGTTCGTCAAGATGGAACGCGTCACCGGACGCAGCGACGACATGCTCATCATCCGCGGCGTTAACGTGTACCCTTCCCAGATAGAGAGCGTCCTGCTCAATATCGAAGGCTTGGAGCCGCATTATCAGCTCGTCGTGGATCGCGAGGGCACGCTCGATACCCTGGAGGTCCAGGTGGAAGTCAGCGAAAAGGTCTTCTCGGACGAGGTGCGCATCCTGCAAAAACTGGAAAAACGGCTGACCAAGGATATCAAGGACCTGCTCGGCGTATCCGCCAAGGTCAAACTGGTCGAACCCAAAACTCTGCAGCGCTTCGAGGGCAAGGCCCAGCGCGTAACCGACAAGCGCAAAATCTAAGCAAGGAGGATCACGATGAAGGTTGAACAGATATCCATCTTCCTGGAAAACAAACCGGGCGGGCTCTCGGAAGTCACCAAGATCCTCAGGGATACCGGGATCAATATCCGGGCGCTGTCCCTGGCCGACACCTCGGATTTCGGCATCTTGCGCCTGATCGTCAACGACGTGGAGAAGGCCAAGGAGGCCCTGAAGAGCAACGGCATCACGGTCGGGCGTACCACCGTGGTGGCGGTCGAGGTGCCGGACCGGCCGGGCGGGCTGCACAGCATCCTGGACATTCTCACTAAAGAGGATGTCAACGTGGAATACATGTATGCCTTCGTGGAACGCAGCGGTGAGAACGCGGTCATCATCTTCCGCTTCGACAATCCCGACCGCGCCATCGAGATCCTCTTAAAGGGCGGTTTTCAGGTCCTGCCGGGCGAAAAGGTCTATGCCCTGTAGGCCCTCGGGGGGCGCCGTCTCCTGAGAACCTGATCCGATATCGAATACCGGGCGGGGGCATGCCTCTTGAGAAAGGGGGCGCCCCCGCCCGCTCTCTTGCCAGCCGAGCAACACCCCGGCGCAACGAAAAAGACCCGTCCTGCTTCACAGTACAATCACACCGCCCAAGCATCCCCATCGACGCGCTGAACATATCATAAACATAATAAAAACAATATAATAACGGAGCACGCACCTGCTGGCACGCCGTTTGAATGGTCACCCTAAAGGTGAACAATCCCAGGAGACACCTATATATTGATGAGAGGAAGGTCTGATGAAAGATGATTCTTATGGGGAATACCAGCGATATTATCGGGAGATACAGCGCTTCGAAAGCCTTGATCGCCAACAGGAATACGAACTGGCGAAGCGGTATCGGCAGGGCGACCGCGAGGCCGGGGAGAGAATCCTGCGCGCCAATCTCCGCCATGTGGTCAGGACGGCGCGCAAATTTTTCAACAGCGGGTACCCGTATCTGGAGATCATCCAGGAAGGCAATCTCGGGCTGATGAAGGCCTTGACGCGCTATGACCCCGAACGCGGCATACCCTTCTTCTACTATGCCGTATGGTGGGTGGAATCCATGATCAGGGACCTGATCCAGAAAGGCGCGCAGGTGCATACGGGGTCTTTGGAGCATGCCAAGAAATTGTTGTCGTTGAACAACTCCCTGGGCGAGGATGAGAACGACAAACACCAATGGATCGACTTTCTGGCCATTGTCGATGACCCCGAACGGGTATGCCGTATCAGGGAACGATCGGACCGCATCGTGGCGCTGTTCGAGCATTGCTTCACCTTTCTGACGCCGCGTGAGGCCGACATCATCAAGCAGCGTTTTTATGCCGATCCCCCCCTGACGCTGCAGGAGATCGGAGCGCACATGGGTGTCAGCCGGGAGCGTGTCAGACAGCTGCAGATCCGTTCCATGGAGAAATTGAAACAGGTCCTTCAAGAGCAGGCCGAGATCTTTCTCGACCCCCAAATCTTTGAGACGATCACGCTGAATGACAACGCTCACGCCGGCTTCCTCTCGTACGGGGCATACCCGAATTGAGGGCGGGAAACACACGCTAGATCTCTTCGGCGACGATGCCGGGAGTATGGGCATGCGCCGGGGGAAGTGCGTGAAAGAATGACCGGCATCCATGCTTGAAAAAAGGCATTGATAAGCCGTATACGGCCGTGTACGATGCATGGAGAGGTATCATTGAGGGTGAAAGGCGAGAGATCCTCCCAGTCCCAGCGTGTGCGCGCGCGGGCCGATGCCCATAAGCGCATGGCAACGGCACAACCCTGCGATGAAGGGTTGACGCGCGCCGAGCAAGACCGCCAAAGGTGGGCCTCGCAGAGCGTACAAACCCAGAGGATTGAGGCCCTGGTAGGGCTGGCTGGTGTCCTGGCGCACGAATTCAAGAATATCCTGCAATCCATCCTGATCAATGCCGAGCTGGTCGCGGATATGATCGTGGACGGCACCCCGGAACGGGAATACCTAAGCCAGATCATCGAGGCCGCCCTGCGCGGCAAAGACCTGGTGGGGCGCATCAACTCGCCCGGCATGCGCGGGAAAACCCCCCAGAACCCCGTGGAAGCCCGCCTCATCGTGCAGGATGCCCTGAACATTCTCCACCGCTCCCTGCGGCGGGATATCACCTTCCGCCAGTGGATGGAGGGCGGGGAATGCCCTATTTTGGTCGATCCCGCCCAACTCCGCCAAGTCGTGAGCAATCTGTACATGAATGCGCTGGAGGCCATGGCGGAGGGAAAGGGTTTCCTGGGGGTGTCGCTGAAACGGACGAGAATCGCCGAGACCATGCCTGCTCTGGTATCTGACCTCGCACCCGGCGAGTATGCCCAATTGACGGTCAGGGATACGGGCGTCGGGATCAGTCCGGAAATCATGGAAAGGATATTCGATCCCTTCTTTACCACCGGACTTCAGGGGCAGAAAGCAGGACTGGGTCTGTCCGTCGTTTATGCCGTGGTGAGACATGCCCAGGGGTCGATTTTGGTTCAGAGCGCTGTCGGACAAGGCACCCGTTTCAAGGTCTTCTTCCCCCTCTGGTCCGGGGAAAGCGCATCTTACCAAAAAGGACCGGTTGCTCCGCGCCGGACATAGGGCCTTGAACTGAGCAGGCTTTACAAGCTTTCCAAAAGGGCTTATGATACACCGCACATGGGCGGCCAACCCAAAGTCCTCATAATCGACGATGACAAACTCGTCGGCAGTTCGATCGCCAATGTCGCCAAAACGCTGGGGTGCGCGGCCTCCATTGCGCTGAGCTTAAAGGAGAGCCAAGCGCTGCTGGGCGCGGAAAGCTATGATGTCGTGTTCCTGGACGTGCATATGCCCGATGGCAACGGCATCGACCAACTGCCCCGCATCATGCAGAGCCATGGAGAACCCGAGGTCATCGTCATCACGGCCTACGGCGATCCCGATTCCGTGGAAACCGCCCTGACGAAAGGGGCTTGGGATTACATCGAGAAACCGTTCTCCAAGAACGAATTTACCCAATTATTGAAAGATGTCCTGGTCTACCATGCCAGCCGGCGGCAGCCGCGAATCACCATCGATTTCGAGCGGGCCGGCATTATCGGGCGCTCACCGCGCATGCAGGCATGCAAGGCCTTGTTGAACAGCACGGCCGGCAGCGACGCCAGCGTGCTCTTGACCGGAGAGACCGGGACGGGCAAGGAGCTCTTCGCCCGGGCCATTCATAACCATTCCGCGCGCGCCGCGCATGATTTCATCATCGTCGATTGCGCGGCCCTGCCGCCCATGATCGTGGAGAGCATCCTGTTCGGGCATGAGAAAGGTTCCTACACCGGGGCCGATAAGGACCGGCAGGGTCTCATTATCCAGGCCCACAAGGGCACGCTTTTCCTGGATGAGGTGGGCGAGCTGCCGCTGTCCGTCCAGAAGAAATTTCTGCGCATCCTGCAGGAAGGTCGCTTCCGTCCGGTCGGCAAAACCATGGAGATCGAAAGCGATTTCCGGATGATCTCGGCTACCAACCGCAGCCTGGAGGACTGGGCGGCCTCAGGCAAGTTTCGTCGCGACCTGCTCTTCAGGCTCAAGGCCATCACCATCGAGCTGCCGCCTTTAAGGGAACGCAGCGAGGATATTCTCGATCTCGCCTCGGCGCACCTTGAGCGCCTCTACGCCAAATACCGTTTGAAACCCAAACGCTTAAGCGCCGCCTTCCGCGACACCTTAGTGCGGTATGCCTGGCCGGGCAACGTGCGCGAGCTGTTTCAAACCCTGGAGAGCGCCCTTTCGGTGGCGCATGACAGCCCCATCCTGGTGCCCAAGCATCTTCCCGGCCATATCCATACCCAGGTCAAGCAGGGCAGTCTGGCCGACGCGCGCAGGCGCCAGGGCGCTGCTTCCCCAACAATTGATGAAGCCCCGGCCTCTGGGAGCCGTTTGAGTCTCAAACAGGCGCGGGATCAGGCCATGGCCAGGTTCGAATCCCAGTATCTTGAAGAATTGATGCGGCATACCAAGGCGGATGTGCGCCTGGCGTGCCGGATATCGGGTTTATCCCGTTCGCGACTATATGCCCTGCTGAAAAAATACCGGATCACCGTCAAGCCAATCCTATAGCGCATCCCGCGCGCCCTAGCGGGTGGGTGCAATTTCCTGTCAGACAGGAAATGTCCTGCGTAGCAGGACAGAAACATGGGTCGTGATACGCGGGGTCGGCATAGCCTCTTTTAATGCCATGATTTTATATGACTGATAACCAAGGGAGACCATGGCACGGCATTTGTATGAAGATCGCTAAAGGCTAAAGGGCATATACAAAACACGATGCACACCACGGCTCATGGGCGCATGGTGAAGACAAGACCACGGTAGAGATCCATACGACCCTATAAAGCCTCCTCTTTCCTAGAGGGAGGGCCCCAACACCCTCCCTCTTTTTTTTTAAGGCGGCCGGGAGAAAAACCGAACAGGGCTGCACGCACGCTGCGCGAGGGGGAAGATTGTATGCGAAGGTTTATGCTTACGGCCATATTCACCATGCTGATCTGTTTTCAGCACCCGGCAATGGCGCAGTGCCTCCATGTCCGGGATACCATGACTCCGGGCGATATCGGACTGGATACGCCGCCGCCGGACCCAGCCATAGGGCAGATGAAGACGGACCGCTCGCGAACCGACCTTGACGGCGATCTCTGTGCAACCTCACCGGCATGGCATGCGCATCAAAGCGTAGGAGTGCCGGATGGTTCCGCCTTGGAGGGCGTCGGGGAGGTCAAGACCGCAGCGCCGGTGCCCGAACCGGCTTCGATCCTGTTGGTGGGCAGCGGTTTCCTGCTGGTGGGCGGGTTATGGAAGCGGCGTCAGCAGCAAACGCGCAAGTAAGCGCTCCGCCATCGCCGGGCGACAGCTAAGAGAACCACGCCATCCCGGCCCTGGTTTGATCTTCTCGGGGCCGAATGACTGACGGCATGGCTTCAGGCACAGAGTTTGGCGGCAATCTTGGCCACATGACGTCCCTGATAGCGGGCGCCCGCGAGTTCGTTTTCGCTGGGCAGGCGTTCGCCCGAGCCGCCCGCAATCGTGGAGGCGCCGTAAGGGGAACACCCCGTCATCTCATCCATCCGTTTCTGGCCCTCGAAGGTATACGGCAGCCCCACGATAATCATTCCCTGATGCAGCAGCGTGGTATGGACGCTCAGGATGGTGGATTCTTGACCGCCGTGCTGGGTGCCGGAGCTCGTAAAGACGCTGCCGACCTTGCCGACCAGGGCCCCCTTGGCCCATAAGGATCCGGTGGCGTCCAGGAACTGTCGCATCTGGCCGCACATGTTCCCGAAACGCGTAGGTGTCCCGAAGATGACGGCATCGGCCTCGCCGAGCTCCTCCACCCGGGCGAGAGGGATATGCTCGAACGTTTGCTGGGCCTCAAGCGCCCCCATCTTTGTCAGAATCTCATCGTTTAAGGTTTCCGGTACGCGACGCAGCGTTACCTCGGTCCCATTGACCCCGCGCGCCCCATCGGCCACGGCCTCGGCCATGCGGTAGATGTGGCCGTACATCGAATAGAAAACCACGAGAACCTTCATAGGGGATTCCTCCTTAGCCGGTAGACTCCGGCGGGTGCAGGGTATGCACCCGCCGTTAGGCCGTCTCGGGCCGGAAATCAACCGACCCTGATCGGTTGGGCGTTCTCCCATAACCCATGGATATTGCAGTAGCTCAGGGCGTAGATGGTGCCGGGTTTGGTGAGTTTCACCTTCACGACAACCGCAGGGTCGGTGAAGGCCGGGCCCTGGTTGGCGCCGGCCACGGCCTCGCCGTGGGCCGTGAATTCGGCATTGGCGAGCTGGTAGCTGAACTTGTCATCGTCGGGCTGGAAAAAGACCTGTATCCAACGGATATGATGTTCGGTGGTGTTGGGGTGCGCGATCTCCTTGCCCACCATCACCTTGACCTCGAAGGCCTCGCCCGGTTTCACGGCCGCGGGGGCTTCGATCACCGGCGTATGCTTCTCGGTCTTCCAGTCCGCGCTTTGGAATAATTCACCCAGTTTCTTCATGATCCCTTCCTCCTTCGCATTCATATTTCTATTGTCTTCCCCGCAGGGATTGCCTGCGCGTTTACCTTCGCATGTGAGTCAGGTTAGTCAAGCGTTGTCGTGAACCGCGTGCTCGCCCAGATCGCCGTCTTCTTAGAAATAACCGTTCGATGTTCATTGTCAAGGGTACTTTCGGCATGAGGGTCCATTGACAAATGCGAAGTCATGGCTATTGGTATGCCCCAGAAGGTGTTCCATGATGTTCCGCATCAATCAGGGATTCGATCCGTAACACGTCCGGGAGCGTGCTCCTGGAAGCAAGGGAGGAAGAGATGAAAAAAGTATTAAGTATCGTTATGTTGGCTATGTTACCGGCCGTGTTATGTCTGGCCGAGGCCCCCCCGGACAAGGACGGGGATAAGCAGGGGATCGACGTGATTGTCCGGCAGATCCTGGAGTCCCAGGGTGCCAAGAATATCGGTGCTCTCGACTGCGGCAAGGTAACGCAGAAGCAGTTGGAAGATCTCGGGGAGGCCGTCATGGATGTTATGCATCCCGATACGGATGAGCATGCCTTCATGGATCGGATGATGGGCGGAGAAGGCTCACCCTCTCTGGACACCATGCATCGCTTCATGGGCGCCAGATATCTGGGATGCTATGTCGCCGGCCTTCCACCCAGGGGAATGATGTCCTACGGGTCGATTCCAAGCGGCTCCGGGTACGGCTCTTCCGATAACGACTGGTGGGGTATGCCCATGTACGGCTATGGCGGGAGAGGACAAGGCTATCACGGTTATGGGGGCTGGGGATGGCCGTGCCGAAACCGGCAGTGCTGGTGGGGCATGATGGGACCATACGGCATATTCGGAGGGTGGATAATGGGGCTACTGGGACTGGTGATCGTGCTCCTGGTCGTCTATTTCATCATACGACGTTCGAGAGTGCGCTCCAAGGATGAGACACCGCTGGCTATCCTTCAAAAACGCTACGCCATGGGTGAATTGACCAAGGAGGAATTCGAGCAGAAAAAGAAGGATCTCGGGCTGTAGCGGTTCATGCCCGCAAAACCCGTCACGCATTGTCATTGTCCGACTACGCACGATTTTTGGTGCTTGACGAAAAGGGTGATCCTGGCTCATAAGGGAATAACCGCCTATAACGGCGGTTATTCCCTGTACTCAGCCCGCCTTGCGGGTCATTCCAATGTATTGAGTCGGGTGATGGTATGGAAGACAGGCAGAAAACCAAAGCGCTTTTTCGGGACGAATTGGATCAGGCCTATCGCCGCATCGCGAAGCTGGAACAGTCGGTCGCTGCCCTTAAGGCTAAACTCAACACCGGCGAAGCCAAGCTGGCCAAGTACCAGGTGCTGTTCGAGACGTTTCCCCTGGGCATCAGCATCGCGGATGAGGACGGCCGGATCGTGGAAGCGAACCGCAAGGCCGAGCAGCTCCTGGGGCTGTCACGGCATCAACATACCCGGCGGAGAATCGATGCCTCGGACTGGCGGATCATCAGACCCGACGGCAGACCCATGCCGGCGGATGAATATGCCAGCGTCAGGGCCATGAAAACCGGTGACCTGGTGGAAAATGTCGAAATGGGTATTGCCAAGCCGGATGGAACCGTAACATGGATCAATGTCTCGGCCGCACCCATACTCGATCCGGATGCCGGCGTAGCCATAACCTATAGCGACATCACCGCACGCCGGCAGGCCGAGGAGGCCTTGCAGCAAAGCCTCAAACGCTTTGAGCTGCTGTCCCTGACCGCCGGAGAGCTGCTGCGGGCTTCGGATCCCCGGACGGCCATCAAATCGCTCTGCCGCCAGGTCATGGAGCACATCGACTGCCAGGCCTTTGTCAATTTTCTGGTCGATGAACGGGCCGAGAGACTGAAGCTCAATGCCTATGCCGGCATCCCCCGCGAGGAGCTCAGGCGCATCGAGTCACTTGAATACGGCATGCAGGTGAGCGGGTACGTGGCCCGGGACAAGGTCTGCATGGTATTTGAACGCATCCAGTCCACGCAGGATGAGCGCACCGCGCTGCTCAGGGCCTACGGCGTCAAGGCCTACGCCTCGTACCCGCTCCTGGCCGAAGGGGGCCGGGTGATCGGCACGCTGGCGTTCGGTACCAACAGTCGTGAAACCTTCAGCAGCGAAGACCTCGCCCTGATGAAGGCCGTGGCCGACCAGGTAACCGTCGCCATGGTCCGCCTGCTCAGCGAGCAGGCCCTGCGCGACAATGAGTCGCGTTACCGCAGCCTCATGGAACTCTCTCCCAATGCCATCTACATCAACCGCAATAACCGCATCGAGCTCATGAATCCGGCGGCCATCGAGTTGTTCGGCGCGGCTTCAGCCGAGCGGATGCTGGGCAAATCTCCCCTGGACGTCTTCCACCCCGATTCTCATGACGCGATCAAGGCGCGTCTGAGTGACCTGCGCAAAGGCCGAACGACTAGCTGCAGTGAGGAAAAAATCATACGTCTTGACGGCACCGTCCGCGATGTCGAGGTCTCGGCCGCGCCATTTAAGGACCGTGACGGCAAGGCCTTCCAGGTCATCCTGCGCGATGTCACCGAGCGCAAGAAGAAGGAGGAGGAGCTCAAGCAAGTGAACCGGGTCTTGGGGGCGCTGAGGGACAGCACCCAGGCCATGATGAGCGCCACGGACGAGGAGAAGTTCCTGCAGGAGATCTGCTCCATCGTGGTCCAGGACTGCGGGTATTCTCTGGTATGGATCGGATATGCCGTGGAAGATGAAAACAAGACGGTAAGGCCGGTGGCCTTTGCCGGCTTTGATGAAGGCTATCTTCAGATGATGAACATTACCTGGGCGGACAACGAGCGCGGGCGCGGTCCTACGGGCATGTCCATCCGGACCGGCTTACCCCAGCGCTGCCGGGACATGCACACCGATCCCTGTTTTCAACCCTGGCGCGAAGAAGCCGGGAAACGCGGCTACGCCTCCTCGCTGGCGTTGCCGCTCATGGGACTCGGCAAGCCGTATGGCGCCATAACCTTCTATGCGCGCGAGATAGATACCTTTTCCGAGGACGAGGTGCGCTTGCTTGGCTCGCTGGCCGACGACCTCGCTCACGGCATCACGGCCCTGAGATGGCGCGTGGCGCATCAGCAGGCCGAGCTGGCTCTGGAGAAAAGCCGGGAACGCTATCACACCCTGTTCAATGCCATGACCGAGGGGTTCGCCTTGCATGAGATCATCCTGGACGAGGCCGGAGAGCCGTGCGATTACCGCTTTGTCGACCTCAATAAGGCCTTCGAGCGTCTGACCGGCCTGGAGCGCGATACGCTGGTCGGCAGGACAGTGAGCGAGGTTTTCCCCCATGATAAAAAGCTCTGGATTGAGACCTACGGCCGGACGTCCCTGACCGGTGAGTCGATACGCGTCCGAAACGGGGCTAAGGGCCTGCGCCATTATGAGGTATACGCCTATCGACCCGCGCCGGGCCAATTGGCCGTGATTCTCCGGGATGTCACGGAACGCAAACGCGAGGAAGAGGAGTTGCGCCGCCATCGGGACCACCTGGAAGAACTCGTGCGGGAACGCACGGCCGAGCTGGTGCTCAGGAATAAACAACTCGAAGAGGAAATCATCGACCGCAAGCGCGCTCAAGAGGCCAAGCAGAAGATCGAGGCCCAGCTGGTGCAATCGCAGAAGATGGAGGCTCTGGGCAGGTTCGCCGGCGGTATCGCCCATGACCTCAACAATATCCTCTACCCCGTAATCATGGATGTCGAGATGCTCCTGGAAGAGACGCCGCCCGAGTCCGCCACCCACCAGACCATTTCCCAGATTCTCAATGCCGCCTACCGGCAGAGGGACCTGGTCAAGCAGATCCTCTCGTTCTCCCGCCGCAGCGAGCAGCAGATCAAGCCCATCAGGATCGCGCCCCTGATTGAGGAGACGCTCAAGTTCCTGCGCTCCTCACTGCCGAGCACCATCGAGATACGGCATACGGTGAGGGCCGAGGCCGATACGATCATGGGCGATGCCACCCAGATCCACCAGATCATCATGAACCTGTGCCGCAACGCGGCCGACGCCTTGCCGTCGCAGACCGGCGTGATCGAACTCCATCTGGAGAATGTCCGGCTCGAGCCCGGCAGCGTGTATCCGGAGATAGGGCCAGGAGAATACATACTGCTCAGGGTCAAAGATACGGGCTGCGGCATGGATCCAGAGGTGATGGAAAAGATTTTTGAACCCTTCTTCACTACCAAGGAGGTCGGCAAAGGCATCGGCATGGGCCTGTCGGTGGTGCATGGGATCCTGAAAAACCATGGCGGCTGCATTCAGGTGGAGAGCGAACCGGGCAGGGGCTCCCAGTTCAGCGTCTATCTGCCCCTGGCGCTCAAGGGAACGCACGCCAAGATATGCGAGGAAGTTCAAGCGCCTTCTCCCCGTGCAAAAGCCAGGGTGCTCGTGATCGATGACGAGGAGATCATCCTGTCCAGTCTGCAGAACGCCCTGCAGCGTTCGGGGTACTCCGTGGTGACCGTCAATGACAGTCTCAAGGCCATCGATGTCTTCCGCCGCACCCCTGAGGACTTCGACCTGGTCATCACCGACCTGACCATGCCCCGCATGACCGGCGTGGAGCTGACGGCGAAGCTCATGCAGATCCGCTCCGGCATACCGATCATTCTGTGTACCGGCTACAGCGATATAATCAACGAACATCAGGCCAAGGCCATGGGGGTGCGGGAACTCCTGCAGAAGCCCGCCAGCATCGGCGAGCTCAAGAACGCGGTACGCAGGGCCTTGGAACAGTAGACACTCTCTTGCTTTCGTCATGGTCTGCGCCCCTGGACGGCGCATCAGCTCCTTACCTTACTAGCGCACCTTTACCTGGACGGTAGCTGTTTGTCCGGAGCGGTGATCGATGGCCACGATGGAGATTTTTTGGCTCGGGTGGACATTCGCCAGGACGGTATCGAGGGTGTCGATGCTGTCGATTCCTTGGTCGTTGACCTGCACGATTATATCGTCCACCTCAAAGCCGACCTCGGCCATCGGTCCTTTGGGATCAAGCCGTGTGATCACCACCCCCTGCCCATCGCTGAGTCCATACCGCCCCGCCTCGGCCGGTTTGATGGGATGCAATTCAACGCCCAGGCGTTCCCAGACGCCGGCGGACATGAGTTTGGATGCATCTTGCAGGTCGCCGATCGTGATAGGCAGCACTTGTCTGGTCTTGCCCCTCCAGACCGTCACTTGAGCGGCCTCACCGATTCTGATTCCGGCCACGACGTTACGCAGCATGCCCGCATCGGTGACATCCTGGCCGTTGATTGCCAGAATGACATCATCCGCCCGCAGGCCGCCTTTGGCGGCCGGACCGCCCCGCACAATGTCGACCACCAAGGCCCCTTTCGGGGTATCCAGACCGAGGGTCTTGGCCTTCTCGGGCGTGACATTCTGTACCGTGATGCCCAGCCAGCCGCGTTCGACCTTGCCCTTTTCGATCAAGGCGTTGGCCACATGCACGGCCATGGTGCTCGGTATGGCGAAGCCGATACCTTCGAAACCGCCCGATTCAGAAGCTATGGCGGCGTTCACCCCGATGACCTCACCGTTCAGATTGAGCAGTGGGCCGCCGCTGTTGCCGGGATTGATGGCGGCGTCGGTCTGCAGGAAATCCTGATAGTTGCTCGGTTCCGTTATCCCCTGGCGGTGTTTGGCGCTGATGATCCCCTGGGTGACGGTCTGATACAATCCCCGCGGATGGCCGATGGCCACCACCCACTCACCTACCTGCATCTTGTCCGAATCGCCGAAGGTGACCGCTGGAGGAAGGTTTTTGGCGGATATGCGGATGACGGCCAGGTCGGTCTTGGGGTCGGTCCCCACCACCTTGGCCGGGAATTGGTTGCCGTCGGATAAGACCACGGTGATCTTGGTCGCGCCGGAAACGACATGATTATTCGTCAGGATATGACCACGCGTGTCGATGATCATGCCGGTTCCCAGACCCTTGAGCTCGCGTTTGAATTTGCGGGGCATCTGCGGTTGTTGAAAGAAAAAATGAAAGAAGGGGTCGTTCTCAAAAGGGGAGAAGGGGTTGGCCACGACCTGTTGTTGTGTTACCTCGACATGTACGACCGCAGGCATGACGGTTTGAGCCACCTCGATAATGGCCGTGCGCAGATCCTTGGCCGGGAGCGTCTGACTTGAGATCTGGATCGCGTTTGAGGCGCCGAAGAGCCGTGTAAGGCTCAAGCTGTCCTGCCTGCCGCAGGAAATGCTTATAACCGCGCCTATCAACATGATGGACGTGCCGATGAGTAGTGACTTGCAAATTTTTCGCATATCATCTCTCCTGAGACCATGCAGCGAAGGTGTATATTCGCGAGGTCCTCTTTACTGTTTTTCAGGCATGATTTTTTTACCGAATCCTGATATGGCATCTCCCATGTTTTTCAGGCTCTTGCTGACCTCATCGGACACATACCCCGAACCTTGGACCATTTTCGCAGAGACCTTGCGTCCCGTGCTGATCGCTTCGGTCATGCCGGCATCAAGTTTTTGTTCCGACCACTTGGCCGAAAGTTCTAAATGCCGCGCCGCGGAATTCAGGGTATGACCGGCCTGGCTGGTTTCTTTCTTGGTCCATGATTCAGAGGCCTTAAGGTAGTAATTATGGGCCAAGGCATGTTCGGCCCTGGAAAAGACATCCTTCAGTTGCTTGTCGGAATGTACGGCGCCTTTTTCAACGTCATCGGCCAGCTTGGTCAATTCCTGATACGAGGACGTCAAGGCCTTTTTGCCTTCTTCACCGGCTTTACCCGCTTCGTTTTTTACAAACTCAGTAGCTTTGCGTATCTCGGCGGCGGATTTCTTGAATTCCTTCTTAAGGAAAAATGCATGGGCCTTTTGAAGGTCGGTATTCGGTTCCTCCATCACGGCTTGGGTTTTTGCCGCGCCCTGTGGGTAGGCCGCCGGGGCGAATGCCGTTTGCACCGAGAAGATACAGCAGAACAACCCCGCCATCAAGATTACTTTGTTCATGATATTCCCTCCTATTTTTATTGGTTATTGCTCACCTTGGCCAGCATTCCCGAATGTTTGGGTCCGAAGATCCGATACCCCGCCAGCTTCGTCTCGTCCTGGAAGACGAAGAGCACGAGCGTATACAGCCAAACGACGCCTGCCATTTTCCAGCCGATGGGTGTCATCAGGAAACCGTAAACGGCGATAAACGTGGCGATGATCTGGGTCCCCACCACCGCGGCCAGGAGGATCCATGAAGGCCTGATGCTCCAGAACCGACGGCGGGTGCGGGCCACGAACAGGGTCAGATGCCCTCCCACAGAGAGGTTGAGGTAGATGATGGTCTTGACCGTGGCGATATCGAGCCCCCAGACCTTCGTAGAGAGAAAGAATATGCCGAAAGATCTGAAGGCCGCGAACAATCCGATCACCGTTGCCACGCCGAGGACGATGCGCATGTCCCAAACCTCTGGCTTGGCGGACGGGCGCACGTTGTCATAGGCGATCGACAGGATGGCACCGTCGTTTAGGATGGCCAGGAGCACGATCATGATGGCCGTGACGGGCCTGAAGTCGAACAGGATGATGGCCACGGTCAGGAAGAACAACAAGGCCACCGTCTCCGCGATGCGGTATATGGCATAGCTCACCATGCGCTGGAAGATCTTGCGGCTCTCCTTGATGGCATCGATGATCACGGAAAGACCCGGGGTTGTGAGCACGAGGTCCGATGCGGCCCTGGCGGCATCGGTGGCGCCCGAGACGGCGATGCCGGCATCGGCCTTTTTCAGGGCCGGGGCGTCGTTGACCCCGTCGCCGGTCATACCCACGATATGGCCCTTGTGCTGCAGCACGTCCACGATGTGATACTTGTGTTCCGGGAATACCTGGGCGAAGCCGTCGGCTTGTTCAATGGCGTCGGAGAGTAGCCCCGCCTCGTGGTGTTTGGTGTCGGCGAAGACGCCGGCGTCCAGGATATTGGCCCCGAGGTCGAGCTGCCGTCCTATCTCCCTGGCAATGGCGAGTTGGTCGCCGGTGGCCATCTTCACCTTTATGCCCAGGCCGCGGGCTGTATCGATGGTCTCCTTGGAGTCTTCCCGCAAGGGGTCGAAGAGCGGGATCACGCCCGCGAAGCGCCATGAGCCGTCCGCGATGCTGTGTGCCACGCCCAAGGAGCGGTATCCGCGGCCGGCGAATTCGTCGATCTTGGCATTGACCTGGGTCTGAATCGTGGCTTCATCGGGGTCGAGGGCCATGATGACTTGGGGCGCGCCTTTGGTGGTCTTGAAAAGACGTCCGTCCGGCGTTTTGACTTCCGCTTCGGTGCGCTTGTGGACCGGATCGAAAGGTTGGAAATGGAGGATGTCATAGCCTTTGAGCGCCGCCTGGTCCTTGAGGGCTCCCAAGACCGCGAGGTCGATGGCGTCCTGGTCCTCGGCACGCGAGGCCAGCGCACCCCACAGGATGACCTGCTCCGGCGTCGCGTCACCCACCACGTACGGATCCCCGAGGGCGAGCTTGTTCTGCGTCAGGGTGCCGGTCTTGTCCGAACAAAGCACATCCACGCCGGCGAGCTCCTCGATGGTGGGCAGGTGGGTGACGATGGCCTGCTTTTTGGCCAGGCTTTTCGACCCCAGGGCCATGGTCACGGACAGCACCGCGGGCATGGCCACGGGGACCGCCGCGATGGTCAGGACCAGGGCGAACCGCAGGACGCTGAGCACCGGGTCGCCGCGGAAGATGGCTACCCCGAAGATGATGACGGCCAGCCCCACGGCGATGACGATGAGGTAGTCGGCGATCTTGATGATGGCCTGCTGGAGGTGGCTCTTGGTCACCACCGAGCTCACCAGCTCGGCGGTCTTGCCGTAGAAGGTGCGCATGCCCGTGCCGTATACCAGGGCGTCGATCTCGCCCTGCTTGGTGATGGACCCCGAATAGACCGTATCACCCGGTTTGCGCTCCACCGGCAAAGACTCGCCCGTCAGGGCCGACTGATCCACCTCGATAGGGTCACCTGCGAGCAGGCGCGCATCCGCCGGGATGATATCGCCGATGCGCAGCCGGATGATGTCTCCCGGGACAACCTCGCGCGCGGTTACGGTCACCCAAGCGCCGGCGCGCTTTACCTTGGCCTTGACGGCGAGCTGGGCCTTGAGGGCCGCCATGGCGTTGCCGGCCTGGAACTCCTCCCGGAACCCCACAAAGGCATTCATGCCTAAGAGGGTCAGGATTACCCAGAAATCGGGCCAGTGCCGCAGGAAGGCTGAAAGGGTGGCCGCCAGGATGATCATGCCCGGGATGGGCCCCCAGAAATAACTTAAGAATTTCAGGATAAAATTCGGTTTTTCTTCCGGTATCTCGTTGTACCCGTAAGCGGAAAGCCTCTGTCGGGCGTCCTCATCGCTGAGGCCCTGGATGGTGGTATTGAGATGGGCCAGCAGGTCCGTTACCGGCATGGCTGCGAGCTTGTCGGCGCCGAGATCCGTTGGCGGGGGAGTTCCTTTTTTCAGGTTAATTGTTTCGCTCTCAGGCATGTGAAATTCTCCTTTAAACTTCGGGCGGTGGAGCGCACGCGGGAAAAACCGTTCGTGCACGGCGTGGCCGCTTCGCACGCCGCCGTGCTAATGGCGCCGCGCATGATGAGCCTCGCTATTTCTTGATGGAGGTGATCACGAAATGATCGCGCCGGTTCTTGGCCCAGGCCTCTTCGTTGTGGCCCGGATCGAGTGGCCTTTCCTCGCCGTAGCTGATGGTTTCGATCTGAGCTTCCGAAACTCCAGAGGTGACGAGGAAGTCCTTGGCGCTCTTGGCCCGCCGGTCACCGAGGGCCAGGTTGTATTCCACGGTGCCCCGTTCATCGCAGTTGCCCTCGATGCGGATCTTCATTTCAGGGTGGGCTTTCATGAAAACGGACTTTTCCCCCAGGATGGGCAGGGCATCCGGATTGAGGTTATACTTATCGAAGTCGAAAAGCACGTCCTGGTCTTCAAACTCCCGGATCTGATCTTCCAGGCTGGGCATGGGCTGGGCCGTCTCGACCTTGGGGGGTTCCATGGGTGGAGCCTGTTCAGGGGCCGGGGGGGCGGGCTGTTCCATGGCGGGCTGCATCTCTTCGGTTTTTTCCGGAACGGCTTTTTTGGCGCAACCGAAGATACACAAGCTCAGTGAAATTACCAATACTACTCCTACCGGTACCCATGATCTTTTCATGGTCATCTCCTCCTTATGGATTCTTTTTTAAATGGGTGGTTATGATGCGGTTGAGGATGGGCATTGTTAATAGATCTGAATTTGCGATTGTCAAGATGGCCGCCCGGACGGCTATCCGTCCGGCAAGGGGATGACGCCGGCGCGGTCCGCCGTTTTTTTAGGAAACCGGACGGACGTTGGGGAAACGGCTGCGATCCGTGTGCGGCAGGAACAGGGCCGCGGTGTAATGGTCCAGGTAGCCGGGGAAGGCGCTCAGATCGATATAGGTTATGCGACCGGCCGTATTCCTCTGGAGGTCGCGGAATTCCCGTGACAAGAGCGCCAGGCGCGTACCGGCCAGCGAGGCATTGCCGAGATAGTGAAACTTCTCCAGGGCGATATCCGGCAGCAGGCCGATGGTGATGGCGTTTTCCAGGTTGAGCCAGCGGCCGAATCCTCCCGCCACGTAGAAGGCGCCCAAGCCATCAAAGCCGATGCCCGCCTGCTCGAGCAGGAGCGCGGCCGCGGCATAGATGGCGGCCTTGGCGCGCATGAGGTTCTCGATATCGTTTTCGCTGATCACGATGGCTGCTCCATTAAGCGTTTCCCCGGCGGAGACCACGGTATAGAAGGCCTTGCGACCGTCGATGCGGATGCTTGGACTCGGCCGGGAGCGCTCGAACCGGCCCGCGGCGTCCAGCCAGCCGCTCAGGAATAATCCGGACAAAAGGTCGATCAGGCCCGAGCCGCAGATGCCGGAGGGTTTGCAATCGCCGATGACGCTGAACGTGGCCTGTCCGCTTGCCTGGTCGATGGTGACATGGTCGATGGCGCCCAGCGTGGCGCGCATGCCGTTCTCGATGCCGCCGCCCTCGAAGGCCGGCCCGGCCGAGCAGGCGCAGGTCATGAGGAAGTCCTTGTTCCCCACCACGATCTCGCCGTTGGTGCCGATATCGAGGAACAGGCAGGGGGGCGCTTCCCCGTCCCTGACCAGATCGGTCGTCAGCAGGCCGGCGGTGATGTCGCCGCCCACATAGCTGCCGACGCAGGGCGACAGGCTTAAGACGGCCTCGGGATTCACTGCCAGGCCAAGCTCCTTGGCCGTCAGGTGCGGCAGGCTCAAGACCGCGGGCACATACGGCTCCAGCCGGATGTATTCCGGTTTGATGCCTAAGAGCAGGTGGGTCATGACCGTGTTGCCCGATATGCGGCCGCAGATGATGGCGTGGGGCGGCGTCGCCGTATCGGCCGCGGCCTCCCTGATCAGCCGGTTGATGGATTCCACGGCGCGCTCTCGCAGATCCTCCAAACGCTCAGGCCTCACGGCATAGTTGATGCGGCTGATTACATCCAGTCCGCAGGCGATCTGGGCGTTGTATCCGTTGCGGGTGGCCAACACCTGCCCGCTTTCCAGATCGATGAGCTGCACGGCGATGGTGGTGGTCCCCAGGTCCACGGCCAGCCCCAAGACCGGGGTGTGCGCCCGGCCGCTGACGCAATCGACCACCCGCGTATTTTCATTGTCTCCGGCCAGGCTGAGAGTAACCAGTCCGTCCTGTTCCCTGAGGGTCTCAGGCAGGGCGCGGAGCACCCCCAGAGGAACTTCAGGCGTCGTTCCATCCAGGGCCCGCGACAGACAGCGCCGCAGACGGTCAAGGTCAGCCAGTCCGTCCTCAGGCTTGGGGACGTCTACGCGCAGCTGAACGCGGTGTCCCAGGGGCGACAGACGCCTGAGATCAATGGCCTGTTCTTCCGCCGGAGTCAGTCCGTCATCCAGCCAGGTCGGGTGCGATGCGTCGGACTCCGGCGGAATGACCACCGTGACATCGGTGATCACGGTCGCCAGACAAGCACTCACCCATCCCTGGGCGCGTTCCTCATCGCTCAGGGCGTGCGCTCTGGTCTCGAGTGAACCCCGGGTGACCCGTACCCGGCATTTGCCACAGGTGCCCTTGCCGCCGCAGGGCAGGCCGATGGTGATGCCCGCCAGGCGCGCGGCCTCGACAAGCCCGGTGCCCGCGGCCACATCGGCCGCCATCCCGGACGGTAGAAAATCAACCCTCGGCATGCGGTTCAACCACCTGATCGTTTCGTGGCAGTGAGGTTGTCATAGGGCGCAACCTAGCAGAAAAGATGACCATACGATAGGGGGTTCTCGAATATTCAGGCATGCCTGTGAAGGGAACGTCGTTTTAACCGATAAGATATATTCAGGAATACTAGACAACTACGGTGTGTTTATGGCACAGGAACTACCGGTATTGCAGCGAAGACGGTATAAACGCAGGAATGTGGATATGCTCGCCTTGATCAAGCTTGGTAGTGTGCATCAGGGGCGGGGGCATACCAAGAATATCAGCCTTAAAGGGATTCTGGTGGAAAACCGGACGATTTTCGCCCACATACGTCCCAACCGGGTCCTTGAGCTGATCAATACACAGATCAGGATCACCTTCCCGCAGGAGTCGCTGACCGTGGTGGGCAAGATTGTGAGGCTCGATCATGCGCATGGCGATATCGCCATCGAGATCGTGAATACGACCAACGAAGAAGCCTGGAAGAAACTTTGCGGCGAGGAAGAATAACGCAGTGCCGTCAGCGCTGCGCCGGATAAGATGCAAGCAGGCAGCCGGTGGTCTCTATGTTTCAGGCCTTTTCAAGGGGATAATATCATGACGGCGAGCATGCCCCTGAACTCCGGTTGACTCTGCTCACGGGTATGCTACCATGGCCGCACCTCATCCATGGACGAAAAACCGCAATCCGACATACGAGCCGGTTTTATCGAGGCGCCTGGTCCGAAGCGACGCCGGTCTGATATCGTGAAGGTCATTGAACGGAGCCTTGAGCGCACGAAAAGGCCCGGGAGCGTGACGGTAAGCGTAACCCGTGACCTCACGGACCCACTGGTGTGGATCGACCGGGAGCAGATCATCCAGACCCTGGTCAGCCTGGCGACCAACGCCGTGGAGGCCATGCCCGCCGGCGGCGTATTGGCAATCGATGTCCGGGGCGATGAGCAGCGGATCGTCATCACGATAAAGGATACCGGAAAGGGCATTCCCCCGGAGCATATGGACCAGCTCTTTATCCCCTACTTTACCACCAAAACCGCGGGTGCAGGCCTGGGCATCCCGCTGGCCTACGCCGCGGTCAAGTCGCATGGGGGTGCTTTTGTGATTGAATCCAACGCCGATGGGGACCAGGGACCCACAGGGACGCGCGTCACGATCACCCTGCCGCGCGGCCGCCCGGCTGCCCCTGCGGCTGGCCGGCTGATCATTCATGACGATTGAGATATGTTTCTCTATCAGATCTGCTCGACGTCCACCTGTTTGCCGTGCCTGGACAGGACCTCGACCAGCTCCCTGACATAGACCATGCGCATGGGCTCGCCGCGGATGATGTCCGCCACCTGATTGGGATTGATGGCGGTGCCGACCAGCAGGCGGATCTCATCCGCCTTCAAGAGCGAACGGGCCAGGCGCACGGAGGCGTCGCTATCCTGAGGCAGATCGTCGATGTTCCGGGCGGCCCGCAAGAGCTGCGCCGCCTGCCCCAGGGTAAGGATCCCCTCGGTCACCAGATCGACCCCCTTGAGCTCGGCCGTGGGCGGGGAGCCTTTCTTCGGTTTCTGCGATTGTGTCTTGCGTTTGCCGGGTGGCACCCAATCCACCAGGAGCTCTTCACCCAGGACCCGGGCCGCCATCTGGGCCGTGCTGCCGCCGCAGATGATCTTCTCGCCCTCGCTGGCCATGAAACGCGTTACCGTGGCTTCATCCAACTCCTTTTCGGCCGGCGGCCCGGTAAGGACCGTGGCCTTTGAGGACGGCCGCACCTTCATGGCGATGACGGTGGCGTCGTCGCCGGGCCGGTTGTCGTAGAGCCGCAGGCAGGTGTGCGCGAGGGATTGGGCCAGTTTGTAGGTGTCGCTAATGCCGGCGGAAAGGAAGCGCTGGACGGCCAGGACGATATTGTCCCAGCCCCAGCCGAGGCGGTACACCCCGCCCAGACCGGCATGTTCATAGCCGTCCGTGACCAGGACCATGAAGTCGTTTTCCTCCAGTGTGAAACGCGCCTGGCGGATCCTGCGGCCGTGGACCTCGCGTTCTTCCATGGGTATTTTGACCAAAGTTTGTCCGCGCATCAAAATCAAGGGCGCGCAATCGAACTGGACCAGGTGGGCGCTGCGTCCGTCATGCACGGTCAGGACGGCGAAGGTGGCGTAGGCCAGCTTGCGCACGCTGCACTCGGGCAAGGTCTCGGCCAGGGTCTGGATGACATCCTCCACCGCGGAGCCGGATTCGAACATGCCCGCCGCGATCTCGGCCGTCAAAGTGCCCAGGATGTGCGCCTTGACCCCGCTGCCCAGGCCGTCGGAGAGCACGGCCATGAAGTCGGGCCCCTTGGAACGGACGATGACCGCATCGCCGCACAATTCCTCATTGTCCTTGTTCAGGCTGTCCCAGGTGCATTCGACCATAAGGCTCACGAGTGGTCTTCCTCCTCTAAGAGCCTGGCCAGATGCGAGAAGATGGTCTTGCTCTCGGCCGTGGTTTCACCCAGGAGGTGGGCGATCTCGTGCGCCACGCGCATCTGTTTGCTGACCACCTCGCGTGTGCGGTTAAGGGTCTCGGTGCGGAGCTGATTGAATCGCTCGCGCTCGTTTTCGCGCTCCGTGACATCCTTTAAGATGGCGAGCATCAGCCCCTGCCCTTGGACGCAGACAATGGTCTGCTCCACGACCAGATCCTCCCTGAGCCGGCGCGTCTTGCCGAGCATCGACTCGCCGGTATCCCGCACCCGCACAAAGTCATCCATAATGGGTATCAGGCTGGAAAGCGGCTGGCCCTGGACCTCGGGCAGACTGCAATTGAAGATCTTCTCGGCCGAAGGCGACAGATCCTGGATGATAAGGTCCTGGTTGAAGATCAGGATGGCATTCGGCGTAGCCTCCATGACCACCTGGCGCAGCGACTCCGAACGCTGCCGCATATAGGGGATGCACATGGTGATCTCGGCCAGGCCCCTGAGCGTGGCCACGGCCTTATCCCGGCAGGTGTGGTATCCGCAGGCCCCACAGTTGAGCTCGTCTTCTTCGGTGAATTTGTTGACGCGCCGCAGGACCTCCCTTATCTGTGCCTCGCTGAAAACCGGCACGGGCACATGTCGGTCCAGAAAGCCGCGTTCGAGGTCGGGCCAATCTTCGCGCTTTAACGACAGGTCCGGTTGATGGCGGGCGCCGAATTCCATGACCCGCTGACGCGCCAGATAGATGCCGTCGGCCATGTCCGCCATGGCCGGTCCGTTCACGCACCCGCCCCGGCAGGCCAGGAGCTCCACCAGGCCGGCTTTGAGCTCGCCGCTGCGGATGTCCTTCAGGATATCCTGGCAGGCATCCAGCCCGGAGGTCATGATCATCTCGGTGCCCAGGATATCGGTGTTCATGCGGGCCGTGCCGATCAGTCCGCCTTCCAGGGCGAAGAGGCGCGCCTTCTCCAAGGGCGGTCCAAGCTCGGGCTCCGGTTCTCTGCGGCACTGGATGCCCTGGTGATCGAACCATTCCTTGAGGCCTCGGAAGGTCATGACGGCCTGGATCGCGCCGGAGACGGCCTCATCCTCCATCTCCTGCTTCTTGGCGATGCACGGCCCGATGAAGACGATGAAGGCGTCCTCGCCGTATATGCGCTTGAGCAAACGGCCGTGAGCGATCATGGGCGAGACGATGGGCGCCAGGTGGGGGATCAGGTCCGGGTAGTAGCGTTCCACCAGGTTCACGACCACCGGGCAGGCCGAGGCAATGACGGGGTGGCGCTGTGGTTCCCGCGCAACATATTCTCCATGCGCCAGACCGACCATGCGGGCGCCCACGGCCGTCTCCTGAACGGCCTCGAAACCGAGCGCCTTGATGGCGTCGGCCAGGGCTTGAAAGCTGGGCATGTCGAAGAAGGCCGGGGCCGAAGGGGCCACCGAGGCCACGACCCGTTTGCCCGCCTCCCGGGCCTCGATGATCGCCTGGCGGTCGCTGCGGATGCTTTTGGCCTTCTGGGGACACACCCGTACGCATGTGCCGCACAGGATGCAGAGCTCTTGCACGATCTGGGCCTGGTGATCCTTGATGCGGATGGCTTTGACGTCGCAGGAGCGCACGCAGCGGTAGCAGTCGCGGCAGCGGGCCGGGTTGGTGGATATGATCGGATCAGACATAGGGCATGATCTCCTTGTAGAAGAAGTCCCGGGCTTCCTCGGGGTGGAGTCCGCTGAACGAGCGCTCGCCCACCTTTATGGACACGCCTTTGGAGCAGGCCTCCATGCAGAAGGCGCCGACGATGTCCACCCGACCCTCCAGCCGCTCGTCCACGATGCACTGCTGGAACGTTTGAGCCAGTTCATCCGAGCCGCGGATGCTGCACGAGCTGCCCACACAGATGGTGATGATCAGCATGGCTAGCTCGCCCCCATGGGCGCTTGATCTTCAAGCAGAGGCGCCAGGTGCGTATCGATGAAGCCGCTGACCTGGTCGGGATCAACGCCGGATATGACCTGGCCGCCAACCACGACATTGGGGCCGTCCGCGCATTTTCCCGTGCAGAAGCGTGCCCTGACCCTGAAGCGTTCCGACAGCCCGCGCCGCCTGAGCTCGGCCGCCAGGGACTCCAGGAGTTTCCACGAGCCCTTGAGATAGCAGTTGGTACCGATGCAGACGCCCACATCGATGGCCGGCTGAGACCTGAGCCGCGCCGTGACCTGGGTTTGTTCAAGCTGCATGGAACGGCGCTGATAGCTCGTGTGCAGGGCTTCGTGGGAGGTGGCGCTGTCGGGCTCACCCAGCCAGTTTTCGTAGACGGCCTTGAGGGATGGGTTGTCCAGGCTGGAGCGGATGGGGGCGGTCTCGTCGAGCCGGTAGAGCACGTCCAAGCGGTATTCGGCTTCGCTCGTCAGTTGAGGCGTCGGGTTGCCCGAACCGTTGATGCAACCTCCCGGACAGGCCATGACCTCGATCAGGTCATACGGGGCGTCGCCCGCGCGCAGGCGGTCGATCAAAAGCTGGGCGTTCTGCAGACCGCTCACCACGGCCAGACGCACCGGCGTATCGCCGAGGCGCACCATGGTCTCCTTGACCCCTTTCTGTTCCGGGGCATCGTCATAGGGGAAGCCTTCCAGGCGCATGCCGGTCACTTTCAGCGCCGCCATGCGTAGGGCCGCTTCGGCCACACCGCCGCTGGCCCCGAAGATGATCCCGGCGCCGCTGGCCTTGCCGAAAAAGGAGTCCACCTCTCCCGGCTCGATCCGCCGTGGATCGACATGCCGCTCGGCAAACATGGCGATCACGTCATTGGTGGTCAGGACGCTGTCTACATCCCGCAGGCCCTCAGGAGAAAATTCAGGGCGTCCGGCTTCGTATTTTTTGGCGTTGCAGGGCATGATCGAGACAAAATAGAGCAGTTCGGGCGCCAAGTCCAGCTCCTTGGCGAAGTAGCGCTTCATGACCGCCCCGAACATCTGCTGCGGCGATTTGCAGGAAGAGAGGTGCGCTAGGATATCCGGGGCCACTTTTTCGCAGTAATTGATCCAGGCCGGGCAGCAGGAGGTGATCTGGGGCAGCACACCGCCTTCGGCCAAGCGGCTCAGGAACTCGGTGCCCTCCTCCATGATGGTCAGGTCCGCGGCCCAGCAGGTGTCGAAGACGAAATCGAAGCCCAGGCGCTTTAGACCCGCGGCCAGGCGCGGCATGACCTCTTGAGGCGTCAGGCCGTAGTATTGGCCGATGGCTGCGCGCACCGCCGGGGCGATCTGGGCCACCACGGTTAATCCGGGATCGATGAGGGCGCGGTAAACCGCGGGCAGCACAGGTTTTATCGTCAGGGCTCCGGTAGGGCAGACGGCGGCGCAGTGTCCGCAGGCAACGCAGGCAGTGAGGTCCAGCGGCCGGTTCTCATTAGGGCCGATGCTCAGGATATTGTCGATCTCAGAGAGGCTCAGGGCCGAAACGCCTTCGTACTCCCGACAGACCTTGAGGCATAACCCACACAGGATGCATTTGCCCGGATCGCGCCGGATGATGGGGTGGTTCTCGTCGATGGCCAGCGGCCTGGGCTTCCGGGCAGGGTCGAAGCGGACCCCGTAGCGGCTGGCATAGTCCCGCAGATCGCAGGCATAGCGCTCGGAGCAGCCGCAGGACAGGCAACGGCCGGCCTCGGCCATGGCGCTGTCCGTATCCCAGGTGGAGGTGGACTCTTCGAAATCCATGGCGCGCTGGTGTGGATCGCGGGCCTTGATTTCCGTACGGTCCGCGGGCGCGACGTCGCGGAAGGTCTCCGGAGACAGATCGCGCCAGTGGCCCTTGCTGCAGGTGTAAGGCTCCCGCGCCGTACTGACATGGCCGGTGCTGAGGTATTGGTCGATGGAAACGGCCGCCCGGCGTCCGGCGCCGATGGCGCTTATGGCGATGCCGGGGCCGGTCACGCAATCGCCGCCGGCAAAGACGCCGGGGATGATGGTCTGCATGGTCGCGCTATCGGCCTTGATATTGCCCCATTTATCAAGCAGGCCCCCATCACCGCACACCTCGCCGTCCACTGCCTGTCCGATGGCCGAGATGATCGTGTTGGCGCTTAAAGTGAATTCGGAACCGGCCACGGGTACGGGGCGGCGGCGTCCGCTCTTGTCCGCCTCGCCCAGCTCCATGCGCGTGCAGACAAGCCGCAGCAAGCCTCCCTCGGCGTTGATCGAGACAGGGGCGGTCAGGTAATCGATGGACACACCCTCTTCCAGGGCCTCGTCGATCTCGCTTGCCTGGGCCGGCATCTCCTGGCGCGTGCGGCGGTAGGCGATCTTCACGTCCTTGGCGCCAAGGCGCACGGCGCTGCGGGCCGCATCCATGGCCGTATTGCCGCCGCCGATGACGATGACCCGTTCTCCCAGCGCGGGCCGTTCGCCCCGGGCCAGGCGGGCCAGGAAATCCAGGCCCGACATCACGCCCGGCGTATCCTCGCCGGGTACGCCGATGGCGCTGGCCTTCTGCGCGCCCAGGCCCATGAAGACGGCCTCAAAGCCGTCGCGCTTCAAGGATGCCAGGCTGAAGTCCCGGCCCAATTTCATCTGATAACGGACCTCGACCCCCAGAGCGACGATGGCCTGGATCTCCTCGTCGAGCCGGTTTAGCGGCAGCCGGTAATCCGGGATACCCCAGCGGAGCATCCCTCCGGCGGCCTCCTGCATCTCGAAGATCGTGACCTGGTGACCCCAGCGCCGCAGGAAATAGGCGGCCGTCAGGCCCGCCGGCCCGGCCCCGACCACGGCCACGCGCCGGAGAGAATCGCTCCGGCAGGTGGGTCGATAGGGGATGGCCTGCCCGCGATCCCAATCGGCCAGAAAACGTTTGACGCCGTTGATATTGACCGGCGCATCCACGGCGCCGCGGCGGCAATCGTCCTCGCAGGGGTGGGGGCAGACCCGCCCGCACACGAGCGGCAGGGGGTTGCGTTCCTTGATGACCTCTATGGCCTCCAGGAAGTTGCCCGCCGCGGCATGATAGAGATAGCGCTGGATATCGATACCCGCCGGACAGCGGAGCGCGCAGGGGGCCTGGCAGTCGCCGTAGTGGTAGCGCAGCAGGGTCTCGAGGTGGATCGTACGGTAGGTGGCAAGGGCCTCGGATTGGGTGCGGATGACCATGCTATCGCGCACGGGCGTCGAGGTGGCCGGGACGAAGCGGATCTTCTCGCCCTCGATGAGCTCCACGATGGCGATCTCATGGGTGCTGGGAGGGCTGACGCGCGGATCGTACCCCAAGGCCGGGATCTCGATGCCGTTTGCGCGGGCCGCTTCGATGATGTTCATGTTTGTTGGTACGGTAATGATTCGGTTATCGATCGTGATCGTGGGCATCGCATTTCTCCATGGTGATATGCATGAATCTGTCGGAAGGCTGCCGATAAAACTGTAATCGATAAAATAGGCACATGATATTGATTGATTGTATCAAATATCGATAAAATAACGCTATTTAACAGCTGGTTGCGGCCGTCATGATCGGTATAACCGGTCTGCTTCTCCGGTGCGCCGTGTCAGACGAACACCGATTGGTTGTAAGGCATACTCTCATACCAAAATCAGACGCCGGCCGACATTAAATTATGGTTTCTTATACTATAGTTCCAGCGGCTGGAGAAATGCATGAAAAAAGCACGCGCTAGCCGCGTGGAAACTACCGGAAATTGGGCGCTACAGGTCGTGGGAACACTGGGTGCTTGGTTATAAACAGAGGGAAAAGGAGAAGGACTATGGCTGAAATAAATGATCAAGATTTCTATAACAAGGTTTTTCCTGTTCCGGAGCGGGTGCGTGAAAAATCATACATCAAGAGCCGGGCGGAGTATGATGAGATGTACAAACGCTCCATCGAGAATCCGGATGCCTTCTGGGCCGAGCAGGCACAGAAGCGTTTGAGCTGGTTCAAGCCCTTTGACGCAAACAAAGTCTCGGACTGGTCATTCGGCGATGATCTGCATGTGAAGTGGTTCGAAGGCGGCAAGCTCAATGTCAGCTATAACTGCCTGGACCGTCACCTGGAGACCAAGAAGACCAAGGCCGCCATCATCTTCGAGGGCAACGACCCCAATGACTGGAAGGTCTACACCTATTTCGACCTGTACCGGGAAGTCAACAAGTTCGCCAACGTCCTGAAGAAGCTCGGCATCAAGAAGGGCGACGTGGTGACCATCTATCTGCCCATGATCCCGGAACTGGTCATCGCGATGCTGGCCTGCAGCCGCATCGGCGCCATCCATGCCATCGTGTTCGGCGGGTTCTCGGCCGAGGCGCTCAGAGACCGCATCAACGACTGCGGGTCCACCCTGCTGATCACCTGCGACGGCACCTATCGGGGCGCCAAGGCGGTGCCGCAGAAGGATAACGCGGACGCGGCCCTGGCACAGTGCCCGTCGGTCAAGACCCAGATCGTGGTCAAGCGCACCGGCACCCAGGTCGAGATGATGGACGGCCGTGATATCTGGTACGAGAAGCTTATGGCCGAGGCCGAACGCTACTGCAAACCCGAAGAGATGGACGCCGAGGACCCGCTCTTCATCCTCTACACCTCGGGCTCGACCGGCAAACCCAAAGGCGCCTTGCATACCACGGCCGGCTATCTCCTGTACGCCTCCATGACCCAGCAGCTGGCCTTCGACGTGCGCGACGAGGATGTTTACTGGTGCACGGCCGACCTCGGGTGGGTGACCGGACACAGCTATGTGGCCTACGGCCCCTTGTGCAACGGGCACACCAGCATCGTGTTCGAAGGGGTTCCCAGCTATCCGGACTACGGCAGGTTCTGGGCCGTGGTCGAGAAATACCATGTCAACAACTTCTACACCGCGCCGACCGCCATCCGGGCCATCGCCAAGGAAGGCGACGCATGGGTTGACAAGCACGACGTCTCATCACTGAGGGTCCTGGGCTCGGTGGGCGAACCGCTCAATCCCGAGGCCTGGTGGTGGTACTACAACAAGATCGGCGGAGGTCGCTGCACGATCGCCGATACCTGGTGGCAGACCGAAACCGGCGGACATATGATCCTGCCGCTGCCCGGCGCCATCGACATCAAGCCCGCCAAGGCCATGGTGCCCTTCTTCGGCGTGGTCCCGGCCATTATCGGCGAAGACGGCAAGGAGATCGAAGGACCCGGCAAGGGTGCCTTGTGCATCAAGAAGGCCTGGCCCGGCATGATGCGGGGCATCTATAAGAACCCTCAACTTTTCAAGGAGAACTACTTCTCGCAGTTCCCTGGCAACTACTTCTCGGGCGACGGCGCCGAGCGCGACGCCGATGGCGATTACAAGATCACCGGCCGCATCGATGACGTCATCAACGTCTCCGGACACCGCCTGGGCACGGCCGAGGTCGAAAGCGCTTTGACCCTGCATCCGGATGTGGCCGAATCGGCCGTGGTGGGTTTCCCGCACAACATCAAGGGGCAGGGGATCTTCGCCTATGTCACTCTGAACACCGGCGTGGCCAAGACCGACGCCTTAAAGAAGGACTTGATCGCCCTGGTGCGCAAGGAGATCGGCCCCATCGCCACGCCCGACCATATCCAGTGGGCCGACGGCCTGCCCAAGACCAGGTCCGGCAAGATCATGCGCCGGGTGCTCCGAAAGGTCGCGGCCAATGACTTCAGCGACCTCGGTGACACCTCGACCATGGCTGATTCCGCGGTCGTCACCGATCTGATCAACGAGCGGAAGAAAATCGGTTAACACCAGGAAAGATCCTGCATCGTTGCAGGGAGGCCGGAAATGCGCTTTCCGGCCTCCCTTTTTATTTTAGGTTCTTCCGGCTTGAATCAACTTCCCCGTGGATCTATCGTCAGGCTTGTTAAGATCTTCGAAGATGCGGTGCCGGGGCGGAAATCCAAAGACCGTTCGGCTGCTTAACGTTAATATAACGTATAACGGTGATGCTATGGTTGTCCCAAGTTTTTGCCGCACGAACGGGCGGACTCCCGGCGGCCGGCAGGAGAGAAAAGGAGAGGGGGGGATCATGGCGTATCCCCCCCTTACGCGTAACGGGCGCATAAGCTCGTTATGCGGTGCGAACAGACTTTAGAGCTTCAGGGACAGGGTGAACATGTTGCCGTTTCTTTCCTGAACCTTGAACTGGCAGCGTTTCAAGATGCCGATCATGGCATGATTCTCGTAAATCGTCTCCGCGATGATGCTCTTGACCCCCCACTGCTTGGCAAGCTCCACCGATACGTGGGACAAGAGGTGGCCCAGGGTCTTTCTCTGCCAGGGGTCGGCCACGATCACGGCGAACTCGGCTTCGTCATGGAGCGATAGCTTGCTCAGACGGGCGATCCCGAGTACCTTGCGGTGACCGTCTTCGATTATCTCGGCCATGATGGCGAATTCCTGTTCCGGATTGATGACGCAGTAGCGCCGCGCCCTTTCCGGCGTGGCGGAAAAGGGTGACAGGAAGCGCATCCAGAGCGAGTCGGCCGAGCATCCGTCCACGAATTCGGTCCACAAGTCGATGTCGTCTTCGTTCAGCAGGCGGAACTTGACCTGACGGGTGTCCAGAGTGAAGGTTCTGCCGGACAGAGAGCGGTTCAGGGCCTTGATGAGGGCCACTCGTCGGCGCATGCCGTAGCGATACATTTCGCCCAGGACCTCGGCCGCCATCTCCGGGGTGGAGTAGACCGGAAATCCGGCCTGTTCCATGAGGATGACCTGATCCATCATGAACTCCTTGCAGGCCACTACGCAGACAATGGGTTTGGCATGGTAATCGATGCATGCCAGGGTATCCAGGAAAGAGGCCAGATTTTCACCCGGGATGATGACGAGGAAGCTGTGCACATCCTCGCTCTGGATACCGGTCTCGATGATGCTCTTAAGCTGCTCGGGGGTCATGGTGAAGGAACAGTCCACCGGATTGCGGATGTTCAGATAACCGGGCAGCAGGGTGGCGAGACTCTTCTGTACCCGTGGTTCGAAGGTGCCAAGCCTGAGATGGTTCAGGTAGAGCATATCGGTCGCGGCCACTCCCAGCGAGCCGGTGTAGGTGACGATCATGACGCCCGGACCCTGAGGCAGGGGCTGTTTGGAAAAGCCCTTCATCAACGCGAAGAGGTGCTCGTTGTCCTTGGCCCGGATGATACCGCTCTGCCTGAAGGCGGCGCTGTTGATGGCGTCATCGCCCGCCAGCGAGGCCGTATGCGATGAGACCGCTTCGCGGCCGGCCTCGGTACGTCCGGTTTTGAGCACCATGACCGGTTTGCGGTGCGCCACGCGGCCGGCGACTTCCATGAAGTGCTTGCCGCTGGTCACGTCTTCCATGTAGAGGGCAATCACCCTGATGTTGGGGTCGTTGCCCATATAGGCGAGGATCTCGGTTTCACTGATATCCATCTTGTTCCCGATGGTGGCGACAATGCCGAAATCGATGACATGGCGCAGCCCCGCCAGAATGCCGGCGGCATATACACCGGCCTGGGCGATGAGCCCGATATTGCCTCGGCGCAGCGTACCCAGCAGACCGATGGATTGGACCATGCGGTGGTGCGTGTTGATGATCCCCGAGCAGTTGGGTCCCAGGATGCGGCTGCCCGTGCGGCGGATGATCTCCTTGATCCGTATCTGCGCCTCTTTGCCCGCAACACCGGTCTCCGCAAACCCGGCTGTCTCGATGATGAGAAAGCGTATGCCTTGGGCGCAGCAGTCTTCGATGGCCTGTGGCACGGCTTCAGCCGGTACGATGATGACGGCCGCATCCACAGGGTCTGCGACATCGAGAATCGATTTGTAGGCCTTCACCCCCAGCACGCTCTCCTTGCCGGGATTGATGGGGTAGAGCCCACCCTGGAATCCATGGGAGATGAGATTCTGGAAGACATTGTATCCCAGCTTGCCGATCGCATCCGTGGCCCCCAGCACGGCGATGGATGATGGGTAGAACAACGCGCGCAGATCCGGTCTTTCCGTAGGTGCTGGGATCGGCTGCCGCGCCGGGGCGTCATCCACGAATATGCGGGCGTCCACCACCATGCAGCCTTCCGGGTAGAGGAAGACCGGATTCAGGTCCAGCTCGCGGATGGCGGGATTCTCGACCACCAGCCGTGATATCTTGAAGATCAGGCTCTTGAGGGCTTCGATATCGGCGCCCTGGCCGCGATATCCCTTGAGCAGCGAGCTGCCCTTGATCTCCTCGATCATCTCCGCGGCGCTGTCTTCCGTGATGGGCAGGATTCTGAACGAGACATCCTTCAAGATTTCGACAAAGACGCCACCCAAACCGAACATGAGCACATGCCCGAAGCTCGGGTCACGGGTGGCGCCGATGATGGCCTCAATGCCCGGCGCCGCCATTTTCTGGACGCTAACTCCAATGATGTGGGCATACGGGAAGGCCTGCATCATGGCGCGATAGGCTTGGCGCACCTCCTCATCGCTGCCCAGATTCAGTTTTACCCCGCCGCCGTCCGTCTTGTGGACCACGTCGGGCGAGACGATCTTCAAGACCACGGGATAGCCGTTTACGCCGCTGAAGGCCACGGCCTCGTCTTCGGTGGTCGCCACAAGGCCGCCGGTGGTCGCGATGCCGATGCTCTCCAGGATCGCCTTGCATTCATGTTCCAGAAGGTAGCTGCGTTTTTCATTCAGCGCCTGTTCGATGATCCCGGCCTTCTCCGCCGGCAGAATATGCATGCCGTCCGAGAATAATGGCTCATCGGGGCGATCCGGACTCCAGATGCCGGGTTCAGGTGACCCAGCCGGAAGGCCGCCGTTCATATCGGGCACTCCCGTTCTACTCGCACGCAGACCCCTCGCGCTTATGATGCGGATAGTTTTTCATTATCACCGTGTCTAGCACGTCCCTGGTATACCCGGTATCGGGCAAGCGCTCTTTTCCGTGTCGGAAAGGCGGTCCCACTCGTGACGGGGTTTGTCTTACAGAAAAAGGGCGGGCCAGTTTTTTCCCGGTGTAAAGGCTCTCTTTAGGACATCAGGTGATTGTTCACGGCATACAGGGTCAGCTCGGCGTTCTTCTTCATGCCCATCTTCTCCATGATGCGGGAACGGTAGGTGCTCACGGTCTTGACGCTCAAGCTTAGCTCGGAGGCGATTTCGCCCACCGATTTCCCCCAGGCAAGCATGAGCATGACCTGGTACTCGCGGTTGGAAAGCGTTTCATGGCGTTGTTTTTGGGCGCCCAAGTCCAGCTCCAAGGCCAGTTTTTCGGCCAGCGAGGCGGTCACGTATTTACCGCCGCGCGCTACCTTGCGCACGGCGCCGATCAGCTCCTGCGGGGCGCTGGCCTTGGTAAGATACCCGGCCGCGCCTGCCCTGAGCGCGCGCACGGCATACTGCTCCTCGGGGTGCATGCTCAGGATGAGCACGGGGAGCCGGGGGCGATGGTTCACGATCTCTTCGAGGATCTCCAGGCCGCTGCGGCCGGGCATGGAGATGTCAAGCAGGACAACGTCGTAATGGCCTTTGACCAACTTTTCCAGGGTCTCCTGTCCATTCGCGGCCTCGCCTTCCACCACCATGTCATTAAGCCCGGCCAGGATCTGCTTGACCCCCTCGCGCACCACGGCATGATCGTCGGCCACTAGAATGCGGATCATGAGGGCGTATACTCCTCGGGCAGCGGGATCTGGACGGTCACGGTCGTGCCGCGCCTGGCTTTGCCCGTTATCCGCATGCTGCCGTTCCACAGGTTGGCCCGTTCACGGATGCCCATGATCCCGAACGACTGAGGATCTTCGATCTGCTTAAGGGTAATGCCCTTGCCGTTGTCGGCCACCTGGAGACGGAGCTCGTTTGCCGCCTGGCTCAGGTGGACCTTGACCGCCGTGGCCTCGGCATGCCGAGCCACATTGGTGAGCGTGCCCTGGAAGATACGGAAGAGGGTGGAGGCCAGCTCCTTGGAGATGGTAGCTACATCGTCCACCGACATGTCGCAGCGAATGCCCGTGCGGTGGTGGAACTCCGAAGCCTGCCATTCCATGGCGGCCTTCAGGCCCAGATCGTCCAGGATGATGGGCCGCAATTCCGCGGTGATGCGATGAACGCTGTCGATGGTGGTGTCCACGAGCTGGGCCATGCGCATGGTCTTTTCGAGCAGGGCGGTGGATTTGCCCGGCAGCTGCTTGGCCAGCCAGGAGACATCCATCTGCAGGGCCGTCAGAGACTGTCCCAGCTCATCGTGTATCTCCCGCGCGATGCGGGTGCTTTCCTTTTCGCGCACCGACTGGAGGTGGGCGGAAAGACTGCGGAGCTGTTCGCGCGAACGCTCAAGCTCCTGGGCGGCGCGTTTTTGCTCCGTGATGTCCTCATAGGTGATGACGATGCGGCCCTCGATCAGTTTGTCGCCGATGCGGGCGGCCCGCATGCGGCACAGGATGTCCGCTCCGTCCTTGCGGCGGCAGGGGAACTCGACCACGAAGGTCCGCTGGCGTTTGAGGGTGGTATAGAAATAGCGGGCGATCTGAGAGGCTTCCTTCTTGTTGCGATAGAATACGGTCACGCTTTGGCCGACCAGTTCCTTGCGATGCCAGCCGAACGTATCCTTGACCGCGTTGTTGGCGAAAATGATGCGGCGTTTATGTAGGCCCACGATGGCCTGCGGGATGGCGTCCAGAATGGAGGATTCCAGGGCCGCCAGCTCCTGGAGGCGTTCGTGCGTCGAGCGATGTTCCGGCCTGTTCAGGGGTATGTCCTGAATATCGGGACTTGTGTTAAGAATCATCGACGCTGCTTTTTCCATAATCCCATGTAGTGCCGCAGGTCAGCCTGTATCAAGGGATGGCATTCCCGTCCGAGAGCCGCTTTCATCCTCATGGGATATTAGGATAAAGCCTGGGCAGGGTCAAGTTAAATTGGAAGTGTGACGGCATTGGTATGTGAAAATCTCATCACGCACGCTATCAAACCTTTACCTTACGCAGGATCCATTGCTGCGGCCTTTGTGTAGTGGACGCCATGTCGCGGCCATGGCTTGACATTGGAATCGTCTCACTTATCATTATTATAGCATTATAGCAGTACAGAGGACATCCTTCATCGCGCGCACGGCTGATACTCTCTGAACCTTTTTGCAAGGAGGGAGGGCAGTTTCGCATGGGATGCATGAAGGCAACTGTTTTCAAAAGCATGCTTATGGCCCTGACCTGGATGCTTCTGGGTGGCGGCTGCGCAACCCCTCCTGCACCCCAAACACAAGCCACGGAGTCCTTCGTCTCGATCAAACCCCAGCAGGGCTGGGCGGATGCCATCCTCTATTTCGTCCTCATCGATCGCTATGTCGATCTCGATCTCACGAACGATTACCAGGTCGACCGCGCCGGCAAGGGTACCTTCCACGGCGGTGATCTGCCGGGTCTGCAAGCCCACCTGGATGAATTGGCCGATCTGGGCGTCACCGCCATCTGGATAAACCCCGTGGTCAAGAATATCGACCACTATGTGGATGAGGTCGGTTTCCCGGATTGGGCCTATCACGGCTACTGGGCCGATGATTTCACCCGCCTCGATCGTCGTTTCGGCACCGAGCAGGAACTCCGGGAGTTTGTCACGGCGGCGCATCGCCGCGGCATCAAGGTGCTCCTGGATGTGGTCTACAACCACGCCGGGTACGGCTCCAGCTATGCGACACGCCCGGATGCCGATCGTTGGGTGCGCACCGGACGGAAAGGCAATCCCTGCGGCGAGGACGATGTAACGATGTGCGTGGCCGGACTACCCGATTTCAAAACCGAAGACCCTTATGTGGCCGATTACCTCATGCACGCCCATCTCGGCCGGGCCAAACGCATGGCTCTGGACGGGTTCCGCCTCGATACGGTCAAGCATGTCAGCCATGCCTTCTGGCAGCAGCACCGCAGGCGCTGCAGGCAGGAGTTGGGCGGCGATTTCTTTCTCCTGGGCGAGGTGTGGGGCGGCGACGAGGAGGTGCTTGACCCCTGGTTTGAAAACGATGAGCTCGACGCCGGGTTCGATTTTTCCTTCCAGGGGAATGTCTTGAGCTTCGTGCAGGGTCGCGGCCGTACGATTGCCTTCAGCCGCTACCTTGAGCGCCGCCACCGGGTGCGGACAGGCCATTTGCTGGCGCAGTTCCTCTCCTCGCATGATGTCCCGGGGGCCCTGTACCAGCTCAAGGGAAATAAGGATCTCTTCAAGCTTTGCGCCGTGCTGCAGTTTGCCAGCCTGGGAATCCCGGTGATCTACTACGGCGAAGAGGTCGGACGCCTGGGCGGGGCTTGGCCCGACAACCGCAGCGACATGCCCTGGAACGGCCGGGACATCCTGCCGGGAAAAGGCCTGCCCCGAGACGAAGACATGCGCAGCTTCTATAAACACCTGATCAGCATCCGGCGCGGCCACAGCGCCTTGCGCCACGGCGCTTATCGGGCGCTTGCGACCGAGGGCGATCTGCTTGTCTACGCGCGTGATGATGGGAAAGAAACGGTTGTCGTGGCCGTCAATCGCGGCAGCAGTGCCGCAACTATGTCCGTACCCCTACAGTCGGCATGGAAGGGTGGCGGTGTGCGTGATGCCTTATGCGACAGTATGGTGAGTGTGGAAGAGGGCAATCTTCAGGTGAATGTGCCGGCCAGGCAGGCGCGGATCTATGTGTGGGACCAGGGAGGAGGCGATCAGCCATGAACCGGAGGATAAGGAGCCTGTATGGCCGATATTGAGATTGAAGGTGTCTGCAAGCGTTTCGGTGAGGTGTCCGTGATCGAGGACTTGAATCTCACCATCCGCGATCAGGAGCTGATGGTCCTGGTGGGGCCCTCCGGGTGCGGCAAGTCCACCCTGCTGCGCATGATTGCGGGTCTGGAGAGCATCAGCGCCGGGCGGATCTCCATCGCCGGACGGGTAGTCAACCATGTGCCGCCCAAGGATCGCGATACGGCCATGGTCTTTCAGAGCTATGCCTTGTACCCCCATATGACCGTGCGTGAGAACATCGGCTTCGGTCTCAAGATCCGCAAGACGCCCGTAGCGGAGATGAACCGCCTCATCGATGAAACCGCCCAGGCTTTAGGGTTGAGCGACCTGCTCGGCCGCAAGCCCAAGGCCCTTTCCGGTGGTCAGCGCCAACGCGTGGCCCTGGGGCGGGCCATTGTGCGCAACCCGAGCGTATTTCTGTTCGACGAACCGCTCTCCAACCTCGACGCCGAGCTCAGGGTGCTCATGCGGGCCGAGATCAGCCAGCTCCAGAAACGCCTGAAGACGACCAGCGTCTATGTGACCCACGATCAGGTGGAGGCCATGACCATGGGTCACCGGATCTCGGTGATGAGGGCCGGTAAGCTCATGCAGATCGGCACCCCGCTCGAGCTCTACGACACCCCCCAGAACCTCTTCGTGGCACGCTTTATCGGCACCCCGCCCATGAACATCATCAAGGCCGATATCAGCCCCGACGGCCAAGGAATCGAAGCCTACGGAGTAAGCCTGCCGGTGGCGGAGCATCTGCTGCCCGTGATGCTGCCACATCGCGGCAGGTCCGTGCTGGTGGGCTTCAGGCCCGACGATGTCTCGGAACCGCGCCCCGAGCAGACAGGCCTGACGGCCGGCTTTACGGGCGAGGTCAAGGTGGTGGAACCGCTCGGCAATGCGGTCATTGTGCACGTGCTCATCGGCGAGCACCGCATCGTGGCCAAGCTCGAACCCCATACCATTCCAACCTTCGGCGAGCAGATCGCCTTGGCCATTGATTGCGAGCACCTACACCTCTTCGACGAGGCGACGGAAGAGCGGCTCACCAGTGCCGCGCATGCTACGGCCCCAAGGACATGAAAGGAGGATACCATGGAGAGCTTACCCAGGAACAAAGGCATCGTTCTCAAGCTCTGGATCTGCCTCCTGGCGGGATTGGCGTTACCTTGCCAGGTCACGGCCCAGACCGTTCTCGTGGTGTGGCATTCCTACCGCGGCCAGGAAAAGGTCGCCTTTGAGAAGGTGGTCGAGAACTTCAACCGCGCGAATGCTCTTCGCAAGATTTCCGTGACCACGCTGGCGGTACCCTACGACGCCTATGCGGACAAGATCACGGCCGCCATTCCGCGCGGCAAGGGTCCGGATGTCTTCATCTTCGCCCAGGACCGCCTGGGTGGGTGGATCGAGGCCGCCAATACCGTCGAACCGCTCGACTTTTACCTCGATGACGCGGTGAAGCAGCGCTTCCTCAAGAGCACGACCGACGCCATGACCTACCATGGCAGCATCTATGGGTTGCCGCTCAACTTCAAGACCTTAGCGCTCATCTACAACAAGGCCCTCATCAAGACACCGCCCAAAACGTCGGGGGAGCTGGTCAAGCTGGCCAAGAAGTTCACGCAGCCCCAAGCCGGCCGGTTCGGGCTGGCCTACTGGTATTCCAACTGGTACTATCATGCCGCGCTCATGAACGCCTTCGGCGGCCGGGCCTTCGATCCGGGGCCCGAACCCGTGCTGGACAATCCCGAGAACATCAAATCGCTCATCTACCTGCTCAAGTGGTGCAATACCGACAAGATCATGCCGGCTGATCCCTCCACCGCCCTGGTGACCACCCTGTTCAATACCCAGAAGACCCCCATGGTCTTCAACGGTCCCTGGTTCTTAGGCGAGATCGACGCGCACATCAAGTATGGGGTGGCCGTTCTGCCCACCATCGATGAGATCGGCGGCAAACCCATGCGCCCCTGGATAACCGTGGAAGGAGTGTATATCGCCCTGCCTTCCCGGCATAAGGAGGAGTCCTTTGCCTTCGCCACCTACATCACCTCGGTCGAAGCGGCCAAGATCATGGCCACCATCGGGCGGCAGCTGCCGGCCAACAAGGCCGTATATGCCCTGCCGGAGATCGCGGGCGACCCGGTCTTGAGCGCCTTTCGCAAGCAACTGGATACGGCGGTGCCGATGCCGAACTTCGCGGAGATGACCATGATGTGGTCCCCGGCCTCGACCGCCATGAACAAGATCGTGAAGGGCGCGGCCAGTCCGGAAGAGGCTATGCGTGAGGCCCAACGGGCCGTGGTGGAGAGTGTGAGGGGCTTGCGGAAGAGTCAATGAAGAAATTCGTTTCCATGCCGGTGGCCGTCGGGCTGCTGCTCGCGGCCGCCCTGGCCTTTTTCCTGGGCGCACTCTTTGTGGACCAGGCGGCTGAGGATATGGCGCGCTCGATCGAGGAGCGCCGCGGAATTGTCCAGGCCATGGCCCTCTCTGAGGTGGTCTCCCGGATCGAATCCCAAGACACGGACGTCGAAGGCCGGCTCGCCACGGCGGTCAAGTATTGGGGTCGTCTTGAGACAGGCGGGATTCGGGTCATCCGCCTGTCCGGCGCCCGGCTGCTGGCCTCCTCCATGCCCGGCGATGGAACGATACCGCGGCGTCTGAAGATGGACGAAAAGTACTTGTTCGACCTGGGTCAGCGCCTGCGCATCGCCCGCGAAACAAACCGCGACGAAGGCATCGCCCGCAAGAAGGAGATCGAGCTCGAGCATATGCCCGATAACCGCTTAAGCGTTTCTGCGCCCTATCTCGTGGATGGGGCAGTGCGCGGGTACGTGCAACTGAATCTGCCGCAACATAAGCCCGCCCGCCTGGCGTCCCGGGGGCCCGCCATTCTCGGGGCCGCGCTGGTGATCGGCGTGTTTTTCGTCCTCGCCCTCGCCCTGGGCCGCTATGGTATATTCCGGCCCGACGGCCGGGGGCTTTCACGGGGGCAGCTGGCGCTTGCCGCGGGGGTGCTGCTCCTGGGGCTCTGGATCTTCGCCGTCACGCAGCTCTCCGCCCTGGCCGACCACCGCTGGAGACTGGAGGAAGGCCTTGCCGAGCATTTCATGCTGGTGCGCGAGGCAAGCAGGGATATCTCCCAGTCGTTCGCGCTGAAGACAGCGCCCATTACGGACAACCGCTGGGACGTGGACGAGTACCGCAGACCGCTTCATATCAACGACGGCCACGGACATCTCAGGCTCAAGGGCCTGGACGGCGTCCAGGCCGCGCTGTTTAAGGAAATGCGGCGTTCGTTCGACGGAGTCGGTCTCCTGGCCCTGGCCCTGCTGCTCTTCAGCGGCGCCGGCTGGGCCGGACGCCTGAAACACACCCTCGTGGAAAACCGGGAGGCCTATCTCTATGTGAGCCCCGCCATCATCGGCATGCTGATCCTGGTCTTCTTCCCCTTCCTCTACGGGATCGTCCTGTCCTTCACCGACGCTACCATCTACAACACGGGCGCGCCCCTGAAGGAGCTCTGGATCGGATTTACGAACTATGTGAACATCCTGGCCGACATCCATGTCTTTGCCCGTACGGGGCAGGGCTGGGTCGTCAATTACCAGAACTTCTACTGGACCCTCTACATCACCGTGGCCTGGACCGTGGTGAACGTCTCGATCGGGGTGAGCGTGGGATTGCTGCTGGCCTTGATCCTCAACACCAAGGGCTTGAAGCTGCGCGCCGTCTACCGCGTGCTCCTCATCCTGCCCTGGGCCATCCCCAACTACATCACGGCCCTAATCTGGCGCGGGATGTTCCACAAGCAGTTCGGAGTCATCAACCAAGTGATCCAGATGTGCGGTGGTGAACCGGTGGCCTGGTTCGACGGGGTGTTCTCATCCTTTATCACCGGCATCGCCACCAACGGTTGGTTGAGCTTCCCCTTCATGATGGTCATGTGTTTGGGCGGCCTGCAGTCCATTTCGCAGGAGATGTACGAGGCGGCACGGTTGGACGGCGCCGGACGCTGGCATCAGTTCCGCTACATCACGCTGCCCTCGCTGAAACCCGTGCTGGTCCCCGCCATCATCATCTCCGTGGTGTGGACCTTCAACATGTTCAATATCATCTTCCTGGTCTCGGGCGGTGAGCCGGCCGGATCGAACGAGATCCTCATCACCCAGGCGTACAAGATCGCGTTCGAGCAGTATCGCTACGGGTATGCCGCGGCCTACTCGACCATCATTTTCGTGATCCTCCTGGCGTACGGGATCTTCCAGATCAAGATGACCAAAGCCACGGAGGCCAACATATGAAGGATACCTTGACGGGAGAAATGAATCACATCTGGCTGCATCTCTTCCTGATCAGCTTCACCCTCTTGGCCGTCTACCCGATCCTGTGGGTGTTCGCCATCGCGTTTTCCGGCAACCAGAGCCTCATGATCGCGGACATTTCAGCCAATCCCACCTTTTTCGACCACTTGCGGACCATCCTGCCCTGGCCGCAGCATATATCCTGGCAGAATTTCAGCGACGTCATGACCGAACAACCCTTTGCGCGCTGGATGCTCAACAGTGTTATTGTCGCGGCTTTAACCACGATCCTGGGCGTGTTCCTCGCCTGTACAGCGGCCTATTCCTTCTCGCGTTTCAAATTCCCCGCGCAGCGCGCCGGCCTGATGTCATTTCTGGTCTCCCAGATGTTCCCGGGCACGCTCATGCTGGTCCCGTTGTATATCATCATCGTCAAGTATCTGCACCTCGGGAACACCTACTGGGGCCTGATCATGGTCTACTCCACCACCGCCATTCCCTTCTGCGTCTGGATGCTCAAAGGCTACTTCGACACCATCTCGGTGGAGATCGAGGAGTCCGCCATCATGGACGGGGCCACGCGCACCATGATCTTCTTCCGCATCATCCTGCCCCTGGCCCAGCCGGCCATTGCGGTGACGGCCTTGTTTTCCTTCATGACCGGCTGGAACGAATTCATCGTGGCCAGCCTTTTCATGGAGGAGGAGATCCGTTACACCGCCCCGGTGGGGCTACGCTTCTTCGTGGGCGGATTCGCGCAGCAGTGGGGGTATTTCGCCGCGGGCTCCATCATCGTGTCACTGCCCGTGGTCATCCTGTTCATGTTCACCCAGAAGTACCTGATCTCAGGGTTAACGGCGGGTGGAGTCAAAGGGTAACCGGCCAGACAGGAACACGTTAAAAACAAGACAAAAAAGGAGGGAGCTATGGTCACGAAGATACGAGGGGTACTGGTGGTCGGCCTGTTGAGCGCCATACTGGCATCCTCGGCATGGGCGGCGACCGTCACGTTCAAGGACCCGGTGGGCGACGACAACGGACCCGGCAACTACACCTACCCGACGGACGCCGTCTATACCCCGGGATCGTTCGACATCACGCAGTTTGATGTCACGCCCAAGGGCGGCAACGTGAACTTTGCGGTGAGCGTCAACTCCAAGCTGGAGGACCCGTGGGGGATGGGGGTGGGCTTTGCGGTCCAGATGATCTTCATCTTCATCGATACCGACAACAAGCCGGGCAGCGGTCATACCGAAGGGCTGCCGGGCCTCAACATCCAGTTCGATCCGGCCAACGCCTGGGACAAGGTGGTAATCCTGTCCCCGCAGAAACAGGCGCGCGTCCTGTCCGAGGCCAGGATCAAGGCCCCGAACCTGATTAAGGACATCCTGGTCCCCAACCGGACCAGCGGATCGGGCAAGACCATCGAGGGGTCCGTCAAGCTCGCCGATTTGGGCGGGGGTGATCCGGCCCAGTGGAGCTATCAGGTAATCATGCAGTCCAACGAGGGCTTCCCGGCCAAGACCGATCTTTTAACCCGCAAGGTGAACGAATACGAAGGCCAGCACCGTTTCGGGGGCGGCAACGACGCGGACTGCGACCCGCATGTGATGGATCTCCTGGCCGGTAAGGGGGAGGGCAAGCCGGAGGAGGTCCAGCTCCAGCATGAAATGCTCAAGTATGAGTGCGACGCCACGGGAGGTTCCGTGAAACGCGCCACGCTGCTCATGGTGCATAAGTAGGAGCATCCTTTTTTTAAGCGGCCCCCATGGATGTGTTCGGCGCCGCGGCCAGTGACGCACACCAGGGGAAAAAACGGTAAAAGGAGGAAAATCGTATGAAACGGTTACGGATATTGGTGTTGCTCCTGTTGATCGTGGGTATGCTCCCCGGAGGAACCGCCTACGCGAAGCTCGATCTGGGAGGCACGATCTACATTAAATGGTTGGACGGCAACCGGCATCTGCAGAACGGTCTCCAGAGTAACGCCGAGAATAACAACGGCGATCAGGGCCAGGGGACGGAGTTTGAGATCCTGTTCAGCGGCACCGTCTCCGAGCAGGTGGAGTTCGGCGCGCGGCTCAAGAACCGGTTCAACAAGAATTACTGGACGAACCAGGGCGGGTTCGGTGGAGGGTATACCTTCGATGCCGGCAGCGGCAGCGTTACCTCATCGGGAGAATATAACTCGCTCGAGGCCCAGTACGTTAAGTTCAGGGGCGCATACATCAAGCTCACACCGGGCTATGACTGGATCGATTCGGCCACCATCGGCTCCAATGACTGGGGCCAGTTCGATGCCTTCACCATCGGCAAGATCCGCTACATCGATCGCGACAATCTCTCGGGCCTCTTATTCCAGGGCTCGGCCCTGAACAAGACCCTGAGGTGGGACATCGCCCGCATCTCGCTGCCCAAGCTCTGGGCCGGTCCCGGGTGGACCACGGGAAATCTGACCGCCGAGGATGCGGCTTATGGCGGACAGATAAAGTATAATCCCATCACCAACCTGAATATCACCGGCATCGTGGAGTACTCGCGTGATCAAGAGCTTGATGCAACGGACGACAATCTGAAAAACGGGCAAAGCGTGGAGACGCGCGTGCGGGACGTGGTGTTCGGCCTCAAGGCCAACTACTCCCCCCTGGATTGGATCGACCTCGGTCTCTCCTTCTACCGCTCGGATTATAATACCTTTGCCGATTTAACTACGCAGTGGTCGCCCTACCTCAACAAGAGCGCCAAGGACAATGCCTGGAAGGTCAACATTGATATCAATAAGACCTTTATTGAAAACCTGTCCTGCTCCATTGAGGTATTCGACATCGGGGCCGAATACCAGTCCATCTTGGCCGCTCGGCGGGAGGCGGACGTGCTCCTGACCGAGGGCCATGACGGTTCCTGGGGCGCCAGGATGCCGCTCTTAAACAATGAAATCGGCTACGGCGGGTGGGATGACACCGCGCAGCAGGTAGCCACCTTCAATGTGGACAACGACTTCACCGACTTCGATGAGCGCATGGCCGAGACCTGCATCGGATGGAAGGGGGTCACTATTGTGCCCAAGTGGCAGATCGTCGGCTTAAGGCTGCAGGGTGAGTTTACCTATCTGGATTACAACACCAATTGGCAGGCCTTTGACGAGGACAATCCGAATTCCACGGATTATCCCCTGCTGGAGGCTAACGCCGGCGTGGGCATCAACGGCGGGTTCAGAAGCCCCTATGCCCCCTTCCAGGACAAGACCACCATGATCGCGGTGCTCAACTGGGCCTATGACGTGGATCTGGGCACCGGCATCAATCTGTTCGGAAAATTCAAATGGATCGGCGAAGAGGACAAGCGCGTAGATGAGGAGCAATATCTGAGCGACGGCACGACCACCCCATGGTATCCGAGCACGTTATTCAGAGATCTGAGCGACGACGACCGCGATCTGAAGTACTACATGGGGCGGATCGGCGCCGGCTACCAGCTCACCATGGACCTGTACGGCAAGGCCTACTATGAATACTACAAGGCCGACCTGGACGACGGCACGGTGGCCTTCACACCGCCTGCCGGCGCAGGATATTGGTCCGGTCCATACCAGAGCGGCAAGCATATCAAGAACAAGTACGCTCTTCAGTTCGATTACTTCCTTTCCGGCATGGAATTCGGGTTGAATGCCCAATGGCTCGAGGGTAAATATGAACCTGATTTCAAAGGCGACTATACGCTGGTCGACAATGGGTCCGGGGTCATGGGCGTGCAGTTGGCCGACGGCACCTTTGTCGCCGATGAGACCCAGGATTTCGCCATGTATCGGCTGAAGGCGTGGATGAAAGTGAAGTTTTAGCTCCATGATGCTTTAAGAGTAACCCATGCTCCCATCCAAAACCATGGAAGGGAGCATGGGAAGAAGGCAGAAGGGGGTAATGCTGGTGCGTAAGATGACATGCGCTGTAATAATGCTGCTGTTGTTGCCTTCCATGCTCATGGCGGACGAGGTGCTTTTTTCCATGCAAGATCCCCTGGGCGATGATAACGGCGGGGGCAAGATCGTGTACCCTTCACGCGACGATTTCGCCCCCGGCGACCTCGATCTGCTCAAGTTTTCCGCCCGGGCAGGCGAGGGCGGCACATGGTTCGAGGCCCGCTTCAAGAACAAGATCCGCAGCCCGCATGGGGTCATGAGCCGCAATTCGCCCCAAGAACTGGACAGCTTCATCCATGAGGATTTCTACACCATCAATGTCGAGGTCTACATCGATACGGACGCCAAGCCATCATCCGGCAACCGCATGCTGCTCCCCGGACGCGTCGCGGAGATAGCAGGCGACTATGCCTGGGAAAAGGCCGTCATCGCCATGCCTCGTCCCCAGGAGGGCGAGGCTCTGTTGATCGACAGCCTGACCAGGAACGCCGAGGCCGAGTACAAGGCCCGTTCGGGCCGTCTGGACAAGGCCGCCCAACAAGCCATTGAACGGCATGTCAAGGATCTGATGACCAGGCAGTTCTATTTTCCAAAGAATATGAAGGTGAGTGACCGCGTGCTCGCTTTTTATGTCCCGGATGCCTTTTTCGGAAAACCGCCGCAGAAAAGCTGGCGCTATGTGGTGGTCGTGACCGGCGCCGATCCCGAGCAGGCGCTCGACGTCCAGATCCCCTTCAAACAGAGGCCGCCCTTGATGATGTTGCCCGTGCGCTCGGGGCGCCCCAGGGAGTGCTTCGGTCTGGAAGCCGGTGCCGATCCCGATCAGCCCCCACTCATCGACGTGCTCCTGCCGACCAAAGAGCTGCAATATCAGATCCTGGACGACTACAATTTGGCCAAGGGCCAGAGCGTGCAGTTGATCGGCGTCTCAACCGACGGCACGGTGGGGACGATTCCCAAGCGGGATAATACCGTTGAACGGGTTTTAGCGCCGCTGCCCGAACAGCCGGGTATTCAAACCCCGAGCAATGCGCCGCTGGATACTTTGCTCAGCCCCACGCCCCCAGCGGTTGAAACCAAGGCGGGCGTCGTAGAGCGCTTGCAGACCCTGGAAAAGCTGCGCAAGGAAGGACTTGTTACCGAGGAAGAGTATCAGCAGCTGCGCCGCAAGATCCTTTCGGATCTCTGAGGCGGGCTCAAAACTGATAGGTCCTATAACTCCAATTGGTCTTATCATGAATCAAATTATCAAGTCCGCCTAAGGCTCTTTCGCCCACAAACCTCCCGTGGCCTCCATCCAGTCCGCCACGCGGTCGGCTGCCGCCGCGGCATCAAGGGCGGAGATGTCAAGCTCGAGTACCGGCAGCCGTGAGGCGGCGATGAAGTGCCGGAAGAGTTCCTGCTCCCTGATGAACACATGGAGATCGTCATACTGGGCGGGCTTGCCCGAGACCTTGATCCGTTCGGCCCGGGCCGCCGCAAAGGACTCGCTCGGGCGCGTACAGAATACGACGTGGAATCCAAGCGCATCCAGCCGGTCTTCCAACCAGACGAAATCGTAGGTTTTGCCATAGGTCCGGTATTGATGCACCTGGGTCGAGATATGGAAGCGGTCCACGATCCAGGAATAGTAGCGCTGCAATTCGAACAGCCTGACCCAGGTGGCATAGGTCTCCAGAGCGAGCTTCTCTTCCTGGGGCTCGAAGTTGATCAATCCGCGGCCCCAGGGGAAATTCGTAAAGGCGCACCATTCCGCCGAGATCAAGGGCGAATGGTAACGGTATTGCCTGGGTCCTACGATGCGCGGGTGTTCATTCAAGGCAAAGGCGAGCTCGGTCTTGTTGGTAAGCCGAGTGCCTTCCAGGATGATCTTGGGACAGAGCTTAGCCGGCATGTCTCACCTTTGCCTCACATTACCGCCTCAATCGAGAGCGGAGAGCCGGATCCTTGGAGCTTTCCACGGCGGGATAGAGCTTGGTGGATCCTTCCGGCTCCATCATGACCTTCCGGTCCGGCAGATTGTCTCCGCCGGACCGGGTAAGTCAAATCACGGGTGTGGTGCTTACTTTGTTCCGAGTGGCAGGACGATCCGGCCGAAGTTCTCGTTGAGTACCTGGGCCATGGCGCAGTATATGGCCGAGAATCCGCAGAAGACGCCTTCATAGCCGGTCAGGACCGCCCACGAGCCTTTCCATCCAAAACCGTCACGCGCGGCGAGCATCCAGAACAGGATGGTCAGGGTCAGAAATACGACCTGGAGACCGCGATTGGCCTTCCACGTTCCGATCCACATGAAGAAGGTGAACAACCCCCACATGAACAGATAGGCCGACATGAAGGTTTCGCTGTTCGCCTGCAGGCCTAATTTCCCATTAAAGTAGATCAGAAAAACCAAAGTAAGCCAGAAAAGACCGTAGGAAGTGAAGGCGGTGGTGCCGAATGTGTTGCCCTTCTTAAACTCCATAATACCGGCTATAACCTGGGCCAAACCGCCGTAGAAGATACCCATGGCCAGTATTCCGGCGCCCAACTCGAATATCCCGGCATTGTGCAGATTTAATAGAACGGTTGTCATTCCAAAACCCATAAGCCCCAACGGTGCCGGATTCGCCAAATTCTCAGACATATCAAACCTCCTTGCGCATTTTTTTAAACTTACCATGAAAAGGCAATTATTCACATAGGTAAGAAGGGTTGGTAGCGATCTTTTAGGAACGGATTCCCATGGCCGTCTTCGGTATGGAAGACGGTTGGTGTACGGCTTATCCTGTCGTTACCCCCGCTTCACATCCTTTCATATTGTAAATGTTCTTCAGGTGTGATTCCTTGAAAAAAAGTGTTGGAACGAGCTTAGAAAACAAACGCATGGAGATTGAAGTCCATCGGTGCCGGCCTTGTATCGCCTGTCGGCGGGGCAGCGGCTTCCCCGTGGTTTTAAGTTCGTCAATAGCTTTAGCGGAGGTAGAGGATGCGGTTCAGAACACGGTCATGGCTGGTTGTCTGGTTCACTGTTTTCGTGTTGCTGGGTGTAAGTCTGCCGGCGGCGGCCGATGATGTCTATGCGGTCACCACCGCCGACGGCATAACGCTCAAGATGCTGCGCTACCGTCCTTCTCCCGAAGCGCCTTTCCGTGAGAATGCCCAGACCGTGCTGCTCTTCCATGGAATTCTGTGCAACATGAACGTCTATCTGGAGCACACACCGGAAGAAAATGAAAAAAACTATGCCAAGATCGTGCTGCCATCACCCCTGGCGACCTGGGCCCGGATTGATCCCTACATCAAGGCCGACCCGCTGCGCTACTATAGCCTGGCGCATTATCTGTGGATCAAGGGCTACGATGTCTGGCTGGCGAACTTTCGCGGCACCGGCCGTGGGGAGCTCAAGAGCGATCGAGGCAGCACCCTGCACGCTAATGATGTCTGGGGCGTTTTGGACGTGGACCCTTGCGTGAAAAAGGTCATCGCCGAAACGGGTATCGCCCCCTTTATCGCCGGGCATTCGACCGGTGGCTTTGCCTGCCAGGCCTATCTTCAGGGCACGTATTTTGATCCGGCGGAATTGGAGGACGGTTATAAGTCCGGCTATATCCCCCATGTCAAATCGGACCCGAATCTCGCGGCCGAACGCAACCGGCTCGTCAAGGGCTATATCGCGCTGGTTCCCGGCACGACCCCTTGGATTCCGGGCAAGATCGATAAGAACTGCATGTGGAAAAAATTCGGCCGGGCCGATTACTGGGATATCGAACAGCTCATGACCAAAAGAATAAATCCTCTCACCAAGAAGTGCAATACGGTGGCTTGGTTCGTGGACTGGTTCTTCAATGACATCAACGCGGACGACCTGAGGCCCGATACACGTGGCTACTGGACCCCGTACCTGAACTTCTGGAACATGGGCAACTGCAATCCTTTTGTAACCGATTTCTTCGCCAAATATGGAAGCGGCAGCGTACTCGTCCGCGGTCTGGGGCAATGGGGCGACATCGGGCTCTATCACCGCATGCGTGAGTTCTGGAAAAACGGCGCTGAAAACAAGGACGTGGTGAAGGGGCCGAAACCCGACCCTGGCAATGACGGGTATTACTACTATGACGAACACATGCCCCTTCTCAGCGCTCCGACGCTGGCCATCCTGTCATATGCGGGAGCCTTCTCGGCCGCCGACGACACCATCAAGCTTCTCATGCAGGCCAAAACCAGCGACCCGTTTGACATGTACTATTTCATCCCCAATTCGGCCCATGTCGACATTCTCTGCGGGCTCAACGCGCCCTACCTGACCTTTCCCTATATCAGCGATTGGCTTGACAAGGTCAGCGGACGCTCCAGCGGGCCTCTCATCCCCTCGGCCGTTATGCCGGAGATGTCCGCGGCCAATGAAACGCAAGTGAGCTCCAATTAAGTACAAGCGTAAATATGATCAGGTCTTGATGTCTGTATTGGGGCGCGTTTCAAGCGTTGATGCGCACCAGGGTCATGCCGCCAGCAAGGCCTGATCTTGTAGCGGATGTCTTTAATGGTATGCCACCAGAACCACCATTGGATCATATCCGCAGTAGCGCTGGGCAGGTCGGTTTTGACCGCCACGAATCCGGTTCCGTCCGGATTGGGGCAATAGCCGTTCTCGATCTCGAGATATCCGGGTTTGAGCAAATCCTTGATGTCCGCGAATTTCAATGCCTGCCGGAACCACCGGTCCGCTTGCTAGCTCTTCCTCGACCTCCTGTGGTAAGGTCACGAAGATCGGATGATAGTATTTCGCTTACGGTTCGTTTTCTTCCTGGGCTATAGGTTGGGCGTTCAGACTGTAGATTGGCTGGGTTCAATGCGTAGCCGCCCAGCGCCAGGTTGACCATGACCGTCAAGACCGCCGGGCCTCAAGATTCCAGCATGGTATATGCTAATCCACTATCGAACCACGTATATGGTTTTGATCCGAACTATTTCTCCGTACCGTTCTTTTGCTTGAAATCATGCATTGGTTTTTTTATGATCACAAGCGATTGAATGATACTATTGTATCACGTCCGGGGGCGACAGCCATGCCCAATGAGGTATGTATGCTTGGAACTGCAGGTGCCAGCGATCTGAAAATATCGGCGGTGATGCTGAACGTCATCGTAACCACGGCGCAGAAGCTGGGGATCGATATCCAGGCCATCCTTAAGCAGGAGGGCATTGTCTTTGAGCTGGAACATATCGCTGGGTCCACGATCGAACGGGAGCAGACCTTGGCGGTTGTCAGGGCCGTGGAACAGACATCCGGAAATCCGGCCGTCAGTCTTTTGTGCGGCGAGGATTACGATTTCGAATACCACCCGTACGTCAAGTCATTCCTCATGTCTGCTTCCACATTCAGGGAGGCCTTTGATGCCGTCCTGGTCATACAAAAACTGATTTCGCCCGCACTGCTCCTCGAACCGGATGAGGTCGGAGATTTCGCCATCATCCGGCTGTACATGGACAGGGTGCTTCCCGAGGATGACGAGCGGCGCCATGCGGAGATGGTGTTCGCCTGTCTGAAAACCATCGGCAACCGTCTTATGCGTAAGACCATCCATCCACGGGCCGTGCATTTCCGCCATGGCCGCTCAGAGATCGCCCCCGTGTACGCGGATTATTTCGGCTGCCCCATCATGCTGAATGCGCCGGATAATGCCATGTTCTACGATCGCTCTCTTGCCGATCTGCCCCTGCCGGGCGGATTTCCTGAATTGCACAAGCAGGCGGAAAACATCTTGAATCAACAACTGGCCGTTTCACCGCTCGGCGGCGATCCGGTCCAGGACCTGAAAAGAGTTTTGGCCGTGCGCGGCGATCTTTTGAACGCTCCGGTTAAGCGCGTGGCCCAAGCGCTCAATATGAGCGTGCGCACCTTGCAGCGCCGCCTGGCGAAAAGCGATATGAGCTGGATTCGTTTGCGGGATGAGATCCGTTTCCAGGTGGCTGATCAGGATTTAAAATCCAGTCGCCTTACTATCGATGAAATTTACGCCAAGCTGGGTTTTTCCGACCGGCGCAGCTTCGCGCGGGCCTTCAAGCGCTGGTCTAACCTTTCCCCCGGCGCTTATCGCAAGCGCCATCTCCGTTAGATTCGCATGTGATTCGGTTCCCTTACGCGACCGGGCAGGAACATGCCTGGCGCATAATGTCCTATTTTTGGCGTGCGTCGCTCTAGGCAATACTCCCGTATATTATTATTTTATATGTTTACTATCGCTGATAGGTGAATGGGCCCCGTTGGGGCATGAATATGTCTGCAATCGAGGAGGAAAGAACTATGCAAACAAGAATAAACCTGCTGGCCGCCGTGGGGATTCTCTGTCTGGTGTTGTCCGGTTGTTTCACATCCGGCGGCGAATCAAGCCAATCGTCCGCGGCGTTCCAGGAGTCCACGACCACAACCCAGGATTCAAACATTTCATACAAAAATGATGAAGGCACTATCCTCAGTTCTTATGGAAAGTCCTATCTCAAGGACTTCGGTAACGGCAAAAGGCTGCTTCATCTGGAAGGATCCGACTATGAAATGGGATACGCCATGGGTTATCTGCTGCCCAATGAGGTCAGGCGAATCACCAGCCTGGAGTATTATGTCGCGGTAGTGGACATGATAACCGGTGGCTCGCTCAGAGCGTTGTATATCCCATGGGTCGAGGAACTCGCGCAGCATATTGTCGCATTCTTGACTGATCTGCAGCTGGGCCAGGTTCCGGCGGAGTATATCCATGAAATGCAGGGGGTCGTCGATGGGGTCAATGCCGCGTCGCCTGATCAAGACAAACTGCAGTTCAATGACGTTATATTGCTCAATATGGCCAACGACGTCCTCTTCACCTTTTTATATAAAATCAATGCCCTTGGAATGTTCAACTCGTGTCACGGCTTCGTCGTAACAGGCGATGCCACCACTGATGGCCGCACTCTGATGGGCCGGCACTTCATGTATCCATCGGTCGTTTTTTATGAAACGGCGCTGCTGATTGAATACAAGCCTGATACCGGCAACCCCTTTGTTTCCATCAGTGCGCCGGGATTCGTGGGCGTCACGGCCGCCATGAACAGCAAGGGCCTCGCCATCGGCATGGATACGCTCAAGTCGGGCGATACCAATTATTTCAAGGCCGGCATGGGCACGCTCTTAACCGCGCGCCGAGCCATACAATATACCAATTCGCTTGATGAGGCCGTCGACATGATCCAGAGAACCACGCGCGGGGTTCCCTGGTTCTACGTCATCGGCGACGCAAGGGGGAAGGGCGCGGTCATAGAAAGCACGACCAATCACTTCGCGGTCCGCTATCTCGATTCATCTTATCCTGGTCAGATCGAAGATAAGGATAATGTCGTGGCGGTCGCAAACCATGCGCTTGTTCCGGAGATCATCGCGGTCGAAGTTCCGAATCCTTGGTGGGAAACCTACCAGCGCTATGCGGAGATGACGAACCTCATTTTAGAAAATTACGGAAAGATCGATACGGCCAGAGGACGCGAGATCATAGATTTCCTCCATCCGGGCGGGGAGTACAGCTGGAGATATGGGACGGATCCCGACCAGCCGGTCTCCTGTTCGGTAACGCTCTTTGACCTGAGCGCCAAAGAGGTCTGGTCGCTGTTTGGCTTGTATTCCGATCCCTGGGTGCATTATACGCTGCCGTATTAGTTCAAGTGCTTCGCAGCATACCGCTGATGACGGGTTTATCATTGCCCTTGCAGAACAGGTCGAACCGGTTATGCTTGTCCGTGTGGGCGTTTTTCAAGATCAGGGTGCTTTCGTAATAGACCGGGCCTTTGAGATGGAAATCGAGCCTTAAGGGGTCTGCGGCATCGATCGGCGGCAGCGATGCCACGCACTGTGCCACGATTCGGATCGGCTGTGCGAAGTCCCGCTTGAACCCCATCAGTTGCGCATACGGTTTACCATAATGGATGCCGTTGGTGTCTCCGGATATGCGGGCGAATCTAAAGCGGTCTTTGGCCGGTAGATACCATTCCTTGATCACCTCTCCATCGGCCAGGGGGGCGAGGCGGGGCGCTTGGTAGGAAGCTTGCGCGGTCCCGAAATTCCCTGGATAAAAGTAGGTGGTTACGTTTTCCCAGATGGCTTTGCCTCTTGAACAGAGTGACGAATGCACATCAACCTCGAGGCCTCTGGGGATGATACGCGGCTGCGCGGTGCAGCACTCGATATCGAAGCGTTCATCGGGTTTTATCGGCCGGTGCTGGGTTATGCGGTTGCGGGTATTCAGGACCTTGAACAGGGATACCGGCACATCTTTGGAAGCCAGCAGCCACATGATGTAAGGATAGACCAAGGTGAAAGGGTAGAGCATGGGCAGGGAATCAGAGCGGTTCAGGCCGCATATCCTCTGGAATTCCCTGCGATGGGTTTCATCAATAGCAAAGCCAGGTCTGGAAGCATGGATTACCGGGTATTCCATTGAAGGCGCATAGGTGCTTTTCCGCGTCTGATATGCCCTCCATAAGGTGTACAGGGCGGAAGGTTTTTCCCTAAAGACCATGGTAATCACACGTCAAACCCAAGGCTATATTGTAGATCCAGGCCTGATGCCTGAGGATCAGGCTCTCCAGGGCCGCGCTCACGCCGCAGAGGGCCTCTTCGATCAGGTCCTGGTCCTGATGGGGCCACGTCATGCTTTTCCGTAAAGTGGTTGAACATATTCAGCCTCGTCTTTTCGCTTTTAACCCCTTATACGCTTGTCGTGTATGAAGTGTGACGCCACAAGCAAATATTCTTAAAAGATCATGCTGAGATTCCGGTCTGTGCGACCCCCAGGATAGGGTTGTGCCCGATCCATCATGATTATGCCGTTGGGTGGTGATGGGGAAAGGAAATCCTTGGTGGGTATGACCCCGGCCATCCGTTCATCAGGTGATCAAGCCCGGCCTTCCTGGCCTCTTGGGGCAACTGATCGCGGTACTGCGGATAGGCGATGGCGATGAGCGTATTGGCGCTCTGCTTAAACTACAGTCGCTTATGTCCGCGATGCCGTACTTCGTGACCACGTGCTGTACGTCGGTGCCCGGCGTGGTCAGTATCCGCTTGAAACCAAAGTTATGTGCCCCCGATCGGATCCGACGGCCAGCCGGTCCAGCGTCTGAATCGTGCATAAGGCGCGTGCGGCATCACCGGCCATGGAACCGCCCCACGCAAGACGTTCGAGCGGCTGCTGCAAGGATCGAAAATCATATTGCCGCTCTCCATCGGGAAAGGTGCATAGCACACACTCCCAAAGGGTTTTGTTCCAGGTTGCGATCGCGGCGTTATCCTGTGCAGGGTCCTGGTTTTCGAAACCGATGGCGGCGCAGAAACTTTGATAGAATTCTTCCATGAGGACTGCTTTGATTGACAAGGTTTCGAGCGCTTCCAGATCAGATATGACAGACTCATTCGCGGTGCCGGTTCCGGCTCGGGCAAGCTTGGCTGCGCAGGAATAGCGCGCTGCAATCTCCCGGTCGAGCAAGGTAATGTCTTTGAAAAGCGATTCCAAAACCTCCTTTTCGTAGAAGACATTGCGTACCGCATCGTCTTCGAGCAGCTTGCGGAATTGCACCATGAGTCCGGCCTTGGCCTGCTTGACGGCGGACTCTGTCTTGCCGACCTTGCATTGGGCGAAATAGCCCTGCTTGAGGTTCGCTATGGCGGCGGCGACGTTCATGAGGCCCATATCATTGTCCAAAGCTTGCAGAGCAAGCTCGACCGCCGTTGTATCGGTGGTATCATCAACCTTTAAAAATAACAGTATTCTTTTCAACGGGGTATCAACATCATTGACGCCCGGAAGCCCACTATGTGAAGAAGATCCTCGCATACGAGCCGCTATGTCGTCGAAAGACCGAGCCAATTGCTGCCTGGCTTCATGACGCCCATCGGCAGTAAGGTCGATTTCCAGGGATCCCTGCCGATTGAGGGCTGGGTAAGTGCCCAGATCAAAAACCGAATCGGCGCATGATCCGCGCAAATACAGATGAACCCGATTGCCATCAAAGGCCGCATAGACCTTGTCCTGCATGGTCCGATCCGCGGCTGCAATGCTGTACATAGTCGCAAATGGGGCGGCCTGTGCATTGCCCCAACCTGGCGGGAATGCCGTGACCAACAGCATGATCGTGCTGATAACAGGCCACGTAATCCCGGCCTTGATGGCATCAGAACCTTTCATCATCGATTGCTTTTTATTCATGACGTTCTCCATTGTTACTGTCGCATCGGCGGCATTCTCTTCCGGATGATATGGCATCCAGATCAGACGAACCCGCGTGGCGGACGGGCGGTTAACGGCTGCCACCCGTCCGCCACGATTCCTAGAGGACAGCAAAGATTGAACCTGGTCTATGCAACAAAGCTCTCATCGGCGATGTCCATGATGCTCAGGTCTTCGCTCTTGATGGCCTTGACCGCTGCGTCCACCATGGGCAGCTCGTGCTTGATGAAGTAGCGCGCCGCGGCCAGCTTGCCGGAGTAGTAGGCCGCGTCCCGGTCAGACTTGTTCAGGGCGCCCATCTGCGCCGCGTCGGCGCGGTCCACGCCTCTGTGCGCGCACAGGGCGGAGAGCTTCTCCTGGGCGATGCCGGCCTGCCAGAACAGGAACCAGGCGCTCACCACCCGGCCCATCATGGTCAGGAAGGGATAGGCGTTGCCCACCGGGATCATGAACTTGCCGGCCTTGGCGCTTCTGGCGAAGAACACGGCCATGTCGGCCAGGGCGTTCACCGCGGCCTGCGTGTCGCCGGCCAGGTCGGCCAGAGTTGGGTCGTCCTGGTAGCGCGCGATGGTGGCGTTCATCTCGCCCAGGAGGGCCATGAAGTTGGCGCCCTTCTTCATGCCCAGCTTGCGGCCCACCAAATCCAGGGCCTGGATGCCGTTGGCGCCTTCGTAGATGCAGGCGATCTTCTCGTCGCGCATGAACTGCTCCACCGGGTATTCGGCGCAGTAGCCGTAGCCGCCGTAGATCTGCATGGCGTTGTTGGTGACCATGAAGCCCACGTCCGAACAGTAGGCCTTGCACACCGGGGTGAGCACCTCGAAGATGCCGGTCCATTTCTCCACCTCGGCCTCGTCCGCGGCGGTCACGGCGCGGTCGCCGCAGTAGCTGGCGAAGTACATGAAGGCGCGCATGGCCTCGACGTGCGCCTTCATCCATAAGAGCATGCGGCGGATGTCGGCGTGCTGGATGATGGGCACGCGCGGCGCGTCCGGGTTGGCGAAGTTCATGAGCGACGCGCCCTGGAGGCGCTCCTTGGCGTACTGCAGGGCGTGCAGGTAGGCGATGCTGCCGCTGGTCAGGCCCTGCATGCCCACACCGATGCGGGCCTCGTTCATCATCTGGAACATGACCTTCATTCCCTCGCGCTCCTCGCCCAGAAGCTCGCCGTAGCATTCGCCGTTATCGCCGAAGTTGATCAGGCAGGTGGAGCTGCCGTGGATGCCCATCTTCTCCTCGATGTTGGCGATCTCGAAGTCGTTGCGCCGGCCGAGGCTGCCGTCGACATTGACCAGAAACTTGGGCACCAGGAAGATGGAGATGCCCTTGGTGCCGGCCGGGTCGCCCTCGATGCGCGCCAGCACCGGGTGGATGATGTTCTCGGTCAGGTCGTGGTCGCCCGAGGTGATGAAGATCTTGGTGCCCTGGATGCGGAAGGTGCCGTCACTCTGGCGCACGGCCTTGGTCATCAGGCTGCCTACGTCCGTGCCCGCGCCCGGCTCGGTCAGGCACATGGTGCCGGCCCATTCGCCCGTCACCATCTTGCCCAGGTAGGTGGCCTTCTGCGCCTGTGTGCCGTAGACTTCGATCAGGTGCGCCGCACCCGCGGACAGGCCCGGATAGGCCATGAAGGCGAAGTTGTGCAGGAACCAGTCGTTGGCCGCCACGCGCATCAGGTGCGGCAGGCCCTGCCCGCCCAGTTCCGGCGGGAAGCCCATGGCGTTCCAGCCCGCCTCGCAGAACAGCTTGTAGATGCGGTGGAAGCACGTGGGCACGTGCACCTGCCCCTTTTCCAGGCGGCAGCCTTCCTTGTCCGCCTCCTTGAGCGTGGGCAGGATCTCCTCCACGGCGAACTTCTGCGCCTCGGCCAGGATCATGTCGAAGGTCTCGCGCGAAAACTCCGCGTAGCGCTGGTGTTCGCAGAGCTTCTCCAGGCCCAGCATCTCGTACAGCACGAATTTCTGATCGCGTTCATCAAGGATTACATTTGCCATTGCTGATACCACCTCCCTCTAATTTAGGTGATCAAACCGGCCTTCTTGGCCTCCTGGGTAAGCTGGTCGCGAAACTGGGGATGGGCGATGGCGATGAGCGCATTGGCGCTCTGGCTTAAACTGCAGTCGCTCAGGTCCGCGATGCCGTACTCCGTGATCACATACTGCACGTCGGTGCGCGGCGTGGTCACGATGGTGCCCAGCGGCAGGGCCGTATTGATGCGCGACACCAGGCCGCCTTTGGTCTCGGCCGTGGACCGTAGCGCGATGAATGACTTGCCGCCCTTGGACTGGGCCGTGCCGCGTACGAAGTCCAGCTGGCCGCCCGTGCCGCTGTACATGGTGAAACCGATCGACTCCGAACCCACCTGCCCCATCAGGTCCACACACAGGGCGTTGTTGATGGACATGAAGTTGTCGATCTTGGCGATGGTGGCCGGGTCGCAGATCTGGTAGATGGGGAACGTAGCCACCATGGGGTTGCGGTGCATGAAGTCATAGAGCTGGCGCGTGCCCGTGCCGAAGCTGCAGGCCATGAGACCGGGCTGGTAGGTCTTGTACGCCCCCGTGATCACGCCTTTCTCAGCCAGGGTCATCATGGAGTTGGTCAGCATCTCCGAGTGCACGCCCAGGTCCTTCTTGCCCTCCAGGTAGAAGCCCACGGCATTGGCGATCTTGCCGAAGCCGAGCTGGATGCAGGACTTATCCGGGATGCGCTCCACAATGTGCTTGGCGATGGCTTCCTCTTCCGGCCCCATGGCCATGTCCGGGATCTGCACCAGGTCGTGGTCCTTTTCGCAGATGTAGTCAACCTGGCTGACATGGATGTGCGCCTCCATGCCGTTCACGAAGGGCGTGTGGCGGTTGACCTGCACGATGATCTTCTTCACGTAACGCGCGATGATGGCGTTGCTGAACGTACCCACGGGCCCGAAGCTCATGAAACCGTTGTCGTCCGGCGGCGAGACCTCGAAGATGGCCACCTGGTACTCGCGGTTGGGGATGACCCTGGGCAGCTTGGAGAACTGGTAGGGGCGCACGCGGATGTTGCCCTGGGACATGAACATGCGCTCGAGCGGCCCCAGGAAACCCGAGCTGTGGGTGATGTGGCCTTTGTATTCGCCTTTCAGATATTCGAAGGGGTGCATGAGCAGCCCCGAGGCCATGTTGACGTTTTCCAGCTCCAGGTAGCGGGCGCTGACGGCCGTGACGACATCGATCGGACAGCTCGGCCCGGCCGACATGAACACGATGTCGCCCGACTTGATCACCTTGGCCGCGTCTTCGATGTTGACGAGTTTGCGCTGGTACTCCTCCTGCCATGCCATTCCAAACAACCTCCTGATGTGATTGTGCAGCAGTATGCCATGCACGCCATGGATGACAATAGAGAAAGAATGGCAGGTTTTTGATAGGAAACTACTATCAATGAATGATAATCACGGCTCCAGGGACTGCAGGTGGGCGCGCAGGTTGACCTTGCTGCGGCAAAGGCCGAGCTTGCGGCGGATGTTGGCGCGGTGGAAGGCCACGGCATTGGTGGAAACCTGCAGCAGCTCGGCGATGTCCTTGCTGGGCGTGCCGCGGCGGATCAGGTCCGCGACCTGGATCTCGGCCGGAGTGAAGTTCAGCTGGTGCGCTGAGAGCGCCTGGGCAAAGGGCGAGATGAAATCTTTGAGGTTGGCGCGGACAATGTGCAGGTACGTCTTCTGTTCCCGGTCGCGGGCGCAGCGCTCCAGCTTGTCCAGGTACGGAAAGACCAGCTTCTTCACGTTGACCAGCATATGCCGCTCCAGTTTCTTGCGCTCCTCTTCGCGGTAATCGAGCAGAACCTTGAGCGCCGTGTTCATCTCCGACAGGTGGCGGGCCTGCTCCTCCAGTTCTTGCTCCTTTTCGCGCAGCGCGGTCTCGGTGCGCTTGCGCTTGGCGATGTCGCGCTCCAGTATCTTGTTGGCCTTGACCAGCTCGGCCGTGCGACGGGCCACCTCGGTCTCGAGCCGGTCATGTGCCCGCTGCAGAGCCAGTTGGGCGGCTTTGCGCTCGGTTATATCTTCGAAGTACATGAGCACGATATCGGGCGGCAGCAGCACCAGGTGGACCAGGTAGTTGCGCTGCCGGTTCCTGCCCGGGGAGAGATCGACCTCGACCCGGTCAACACTACGCGAGGCGTAGCAACGTTCGAAGGCTTGCAGAATCCCGGGAAAGTGCCCGAATAGTTCGGCCGCCGTAATGCCGAGTATATCGGACCGCCGGCCGGACAGTACGTCCCTGGCCGCCTCGTTATGCCTGATCAGGATGTATTCCGCACCCTGTTTCTGCCAGGAGAAGGTGGGGATGGGGATGATCTGGTAATGGGTCGTGAAGCGTTCCAGGCTCAAGCTCAATTCGGCCAGGGTTTGCCTGCCGGCCCTGAGTTCTGATTCCAGCTTTTTGACCTTGCGCTGCAGCGACTCGACGCTGATATTTCCCGACACCCTCGCACCTCCCCGTGTATAATATCAGTTTTCAGTTTTACATGGCAATTCCTGAGATTCTGGTTGCCTCTTCTTGCGAAAACGCGACGCACTTTCTTGTCGGATGCATGCCTCTACATCGGAGTCTGCATCGGTTTCGAAAGTATCGGGGCCGTTATGCTGAATTGCACGGGTTCATAAATATGACATACTTCATACCTGCAACGGTTGAGGAAGGTCTTGAGATGATGGGCGCTATTGTTTTCATCTTTGGGCTCCTATTATAGAGAGCTGAGAACTATAAAGAACTGCGAGTCCAGTTTGATGGAGTCCATGAAAAAACACACTCACAGGCAGTGACACAGAACCGCTGACCATGGAAGCTTTCGGTCAGGCAAAGAGAGTAGATCCAATTTTGAAGTTTTCTAGCCCTCTGCGGTGAACCTTTTCAGCGATAGGATTCATTTTGCAAGTCGGTGTTGCCCGCAATGATGGCCGCAATCCGCGAGCGCTCTCTTGCCGTGATCTGGGGCAGGGGTGACCTGACGCGCGCCGAGATCGGATGGCCGAGCTGTCTGAGCGTCTCCTTCGTGAGGGCGTGCCGGGAGACGGTGCCGGCGCCGCGTGACGGTCGCCTGAGGTGTGAGAGCGCCTGAAAGGCCCGCTTCTGGATCAGGGCGGGCAGGTACAGCGAGTTCATGATCGGGATCAGGTCCAGGATCTGCTCCTGAAGGATGTGCGCTTTTTGAGCTTGTCCATCCCGGCAGGCTCGGAAAGCATCCAGCACCAGCCGCGGCGCGAAAGAGGCGATGGGGTCGATAACCCCCTGGCCGCCCATGGCCAGGGTATCGCGCAGCAGGAAGGATACGCCGGCAAAGAGGCTGAAAGGTTTGCCTCTCACCTGCGCCAGGAGGCTTTTCATTTCGCGCAGGCAGAAGGCGCTCACCTTCATGCCCGCGATGCCTTCGATCATCAGGATACGGCCAAGCTGCTCCGGCGTGAAAAAGAGCCCGGTCATCTGGGGAAAATGGTAGTAGAGCACGGGGCAGGGCGCGCTCCGGCAGATCTCGCGGTAGTAGGCGAAAACGTCCTCGTACTTCAGCGGGTAATACGTCGGCAGTGCCACCAGCAAGCCGTCGAGCGTGAGACCCTGGCAGGCGCGGATGAAGGCAATGGTTTCCTGCAGGCTGTAAAAGCCGCAACCTGCTACTAGGGGTATACGCCCGGCGCAGACTGAGGCGGAAGTGGCGATGATGGCGCGTTTTTCCTCCAAAGTGAAGTAGGGAAACTCCCCGCCGCTGCCGAGCACAACCAGGCCCTGGCACCTACAGGAGATGTAGTAGTCAATCAGGTGCTTCAGCCCCTCATGGTCAATCTGTTCGTCATCATTGAGCAGGGTCGGGACAACGGGAAAGATGCCTTCATAAACCATTTTATTTTCCTCCAGCGTATCTGAAAAATGAATGCCAGTCCCGGGCCATCGATGGCGCCTTGCCCTGAAGACGAATCAAGGTGTTGTCCTCACGTGTTCCGAAGATATCCATGCTCCTTGAACCAGTTCAAGGCCTTTTGAATGGTCATCTCAATCGGTGTCTGCGGCAGGCCGAGCTCGTTCACCGCCTTGGAGCAGTCATACCATTCCATCATCTTGCCGATCCTTACCTCGCTGGCGGTGACCAGCGGAGGTTTCTTGGTGATGGATGCGGCAAGCTCGAAAAGATGTCCAAGCCTGAGGGCGAGATTGTAGGGCAGTTTGACGGCCGGCGGTTTTACCCCCGCGATTTCCGCGATCAGCTTCAGATAACCCTGCACCGTGATATTCGTGTTGCCCAGGAGATACCGTTCTCCCACGCGGCCCTTTTTTGCGGCCAGGACATGGCCGCGGGCCACGTCTTCGACATCGACGATGTTCACGCCCCCGTCGATGTACCCTGGCATCTTCCGGTTGACCACATCGATGATCATCTGCCCCGAGGGTGTGGGCTTGATGTCGTTGATGCCGATGACCAGGGTTGGATTGACAATCACGACCGGCAGCCCGCGGGTGATGAAGATTCGGGCTTCGTTTTCGGCGATGTATTTGGACATGGAGTAGTGGTCGCGGGCTTCCCAGTAGTTGAAGGTCTTTTCTTCATTCGCAGGTACGGGGCCGCTGGCCGCTATGGCGTTGTTAGTGCTGGTGTAGACGACCTTATCCACTCCGGCTTCAAGGGCCGCCTTAAGCGATGCCTTCGTGCCGCCGGCGTTGACCTCGTAGAGCAGTTTTGGGTCCGGCGCCCAGTGCGCGAAATAGGCGGCCGTGAGATAAAGCGTGTCGCAGCCCGCGAGGGCCTTTTTCATGGATTCGCTGTCGCGGATATCGCCATAGGCCTTCTCGACATCGAGTTTATCAATGTTGCGGGTGTCGCTGGTTTTCCGTATGAGGACCTTGACCTCCTCCCCATCCTTGATGAGCTCGCGCGCGATGGCCGAACCGATGAACCCGGTTGCGCCGGTCACAAGTTTCTTCATTCTTCAAAACCTCCCGTTAGGCATAAGGCAGGCACGATGACTGACGGATAATGTATCCGTGTCTTTCTGAGATTGACACAGGCTCATGGAGAAAGCAAGCCCAGCTGGACTTTTTAGAAAAATGGAAAAAGGATCAGGTGGGGATGCCCCGGGTATCCCTCTGTCCCCAATGCCTACCTGGCCTGCTCATAGTTCTTCCCAATCCAATCGAGTGCATCTTGAGGGCTATCGAATCGTCTCTCGTTACTCGCTTTTTCCCCTGGCCGATAAATCGACGCCTGGTACATATCGCAGGTTAAATCTCTTTTCACTCGAATGAGGCCGATGAGCTTATCTCCATCCATGACTTGATATGCCGAGCCATCACTTGTTGTAGACTTCATTGAAATCATCGCAATACCATAGCATGGAATTCAGAAACTGACACAATTAAAAAGGATCAGGAGGCAAATTCATGCCTCCCGACAAGCCATCGGCCTACAAGAATATATTCCCATCCGCGGCTTCCATCTTCCTTCCTGCACATCTTTATGCAGACGAAATAGCTGATGCCCTCAAGCATGCCGAGCACGATGAGACACTTCAACCGTACTTGCATAGATAACCTCAGGAGTATTGTTCTGAAGGATCAGATGGGGACGTCCCCCTATTTCGCGGATGCGCAGAGCTGGATGAACACGCTAGATGCCTTACGACCTCACCGTGTCCGAGAAACTCTTGGCCGAGCACCTGGACAAGACCATGGTGCCGCGCCGCGCTCCCTAACCGACGAGGGTCTGGATAAAAGGTGACAAAAAGGGCGAAAGGAAGGAAATCTTGAGGGTTGGTGGTGATACTTGATGTTTTTACATAGGAAAATATTTTCTCGATTCAGGAAGAATATTAACCCTTGCCTTTGTCTCAATACTATTCAAACTGTGGATAACAGGCCGTGATCAGCATTGCTGGGATGCTCCGATATGGTGCCTATTTTGCATAAGTTCGATCAATGGAGCGAAAAACACTCGGAATTTATTGGGTAAGGTTCATTAATCTACATAATATCTTTTTCGGATAAATTCTTCGTAGCTTGCTTCGCTGAATTTAATAGGGATGTATCTTACGGTATGAAGAAGCAATAATTTCATGAAGGGATCGCCTATGCAGAAGAGGTTTCAAAGACCGTTATCAAGCGCGGAACGCTTATGGCTGGGGCTCGAGAGTGTGGTTCCTACCAATCTCAGTGTATTTCAAACTGTCATGGAAGGGTATGGAACGGTGGATTTCGATCACCTCCAAGCCGCTGTTGCCAAAGCTTCTCAGGCCAATCCCGGAAGTAGATTGATTCTTAAGGGTGCATCGAGGTGGGCGCATTGGGTGGATTCCGGTATTAATCCCCGCGTAAAGAGGGCCTTGGGAGAGGCATGGAGCGGTTATAATCCTGATGGCGCATCGTTTTTATACGACCCTCTGCCGTACAGCGGTCCGACGTGTGAGGTTGTGTTGTTGGAAGGCCCTATTGCTCGCCTGGTATTTCGGATCAATCATGCCGTCATGGATGGGAGAGGGACGTATACCTGGGTCAAAGATATCTTCAGGGTCTTACGCGGAGAAGAACCACTCGGCACCTGTTCATCCTTGACCGAGGGGAGGCTGATGTCCACAATCACCGATAAAACCAAGATATATCCACCGGGAGATTGCATCGTCCCTACCGGAATACCTCGACCGAGCTGGCCCGGCGTTACCTGGAGGCGACTGAGCTTCAAAGGTCCGGTTTCGAATATATTGGGCAAGCTCGGGTGGGCGGTGGCTCAGTCGGCGTGGCAGTACCGTGAAGGCATCGTACGATTAATGATCCCTGTGGACTTGAGGTTCCGGAAACCCGGCCTGCGTTCAACCGGTAATCTGACCATGTCCCTCTATGTCGATGTCACCAAGGATTCCAGCCCTGAATCAATCAAGCAAGACATTATGAGACAGATCGAGGGAAAATATGACTGCATGTCCTTTAAGCAAACGGTCTCAATCAATAGTGATTACATCCCCATAAAACTTATGGGAATCGGCATGCGATGGATGGCCGAGAAGAGTCGGAAGACAGGACAATACGGCGCCACGGCCTTGATTTCCAATCTGGGCGGTGTCGATATGCCGACATTCTGCGGCGGGGGGTTTTATACCGAAACGACCTTCACCATACCACCCTATTGGGATATCTATCCGGTCTTTATCGTATTGGCCGGCAGCAAGGATCGTGTCGAGATAATCGTCTCGATCCTCAATTCGCTTGCCACCGATAACCGGTTTGAGCGCCTCCTGCAGGGGATCAGTCGGACCATCGGCCTGGAACAGATTCACGAAACCATTAATCCCGTCTCATCGCAACCTCAGACAGGAGGTTCATAGTGAACAACACGGCGCGTGATGTGGGTTTGAATGCCCGAATATATGTGGCGGCACATGAAGTCTACCCATCACTTTGCATGCAGTTCGTTTTTGAAGGGAGCGGAACTCTTGATGTAGAGCGCTGGGAAAAGGCCGTTGCCATTGCGTCGGCTGCCGACCCAAGCTCCAGGATGGTCCTCAGGAGACATCTGAATTTCAGCCGTTTCATAGATTCCGGGGTCACTCCGCCGGTACGCGTAATTGATTCACGGCAGTGGGATACATACGATGCCTCGGATATCTTAAACAACTTCGTTCCTCGCACCGGTCCCATGGCAGAGGTGTGCCTGATCAAGGGCGATACCCCACGCGTGGCCATTCGTGCTCACCATGCGGTGATGGACGGCCGGGGACTTATGACCTGGGCCGAGGACATTTTCCGTGCGCTCAGGGGGGAAGAGGTCAAGAAGTCCGATGAAATCGTTCTAGAGACCGATCTCCTGAATCATACCTACAAACCCGCCTATAAGGTCACCGGCCGATTCCTTGGACCCACCGGTCGGGCACAGGGTTCCGAGCGGGGCATTTCATATCTCAGGAGAAGGATTACCGGATCTTTTAACAAGATCCCTGCCAAGATAGCACTGGTATTGGCCAGAGAAGCGTGGCGGCATGGGAAAGGCAATGTACGGTTCGGTATCCCGATGGACTTGCGATCGCGCAGGCCCGGATTGAAATCAACGAGCAACCTGACATCCTCCCTCTTCATCCACATAACACCGGACATGAATATCGAAGATATTGTAACTGAAATCAAACGCAAGGTCTCCGTACGTGAAGACGGCTACGCCACGTTTGAAGATAAGCTGATGAACTATCTGCCGCTCAAGGTCATTGAGACGCTTATCATGAAAGACGCCGATTATTCACACCGAATCGGACGCTACCGATATTCCGGCTTCATTTCGAACATGGGGGCGTATAGCCCTGAGGCATTCCAGGGAGACGGATTTACCACCCATGCCGTGCATGCCAGACCGATATGCGTGGAAGGCTTCCCCTTTTCGATTGTCATCATCGGAATGGGCAAACAGCTTGATCTTTTTACGGCAGTCCCCAAGGTGCTGGCAAATAACGGCCGATTGGAGGCTCTCCTCGATCGAATTATAGAGGGCCTGGCGTAAACGATAAACCCAAGTATCGTAAAACGCATCGATTGGCTGGTGATACATGTGACGGCCACCATGACCTTGCCGGCAGGCACTGCAAAAGCCGATATCTTTTCAAAAGGCGCGACATCATGAAAGTGTTTTCTGATAACGGCAAGGTAACCATCTAAGTTGTCGGCCGGTTGAATTCCGGTCAATATTTCTTCGGCAACGATACCATTACCACGTATCCCCACTAAAGGCTCTTAGGTGACAGGTCTTGTTTCTTGCATTCTTTCTGCCCAATACAAAAACAAGACCTGTCACCCAGAGTCCCTAACAGGTTAAATTGGAGGAGGCGGTTCGGAGCAACCTCAACCGCCTGCTCAGGCATAGTTATTTCTTTTTATTTACGGCGTCTTTCAGCGCTTTCCCGGCTGAGAACTTCGGTCGCTTTCCGGCGGGGATCTTGATGGTTTCTTGCGTGCGGGGGTTTTTGCCCGTCCTGGCCGCCGTCTTTGTCACGGAAAATGTTCCAAAACCGACCAGCGAAATCTTGTCGCCTTTAGCCAGTTGCTTGGTGACTACCTCCATAAACGAGTTCATGCACTTCTCGGCTGAAGCCTTGGTAAGACCGCTTTTCTTTGCAACCTCTGCCACCAAATCCTGTTTGTTCATATCAAGCCCTCCCTTCAGAAAATTGTTTGCCCGTTTTTTTGCGCCATCCTTGTGCTGGACGCTGTCTTATAACTATTCTACCTTCTGGGATAGCTGATTATATGTCAAGGGCAAAACTATCATGCAGTCTTTATTTCGCTATCGCATTATTCCCATAAACTCAGGATCAGCATTTAAATTCGGGGGAAATGATTAAGGACTTTGGGGGTGCAACATGCCGAAAAATTCATTGAGAGTTGAAAGATGGCCCTTACGTGTCGGTTCCTGTCTCTGGCATAGACCTCAGATTTAATGCAAAAGACAAGACCCCCGTAGCCCCTGCTGGAGCTGTTGATAAGGTAGGCGCGATATCCGTCCCTTCATCTATGAGTTCAATTGAGGGGGTGGGTCATACGGGGATCTCCAGAAATTCCTCGTTGTCCATCGGCGTCCACATGAGCGTCTCGGAAAGCGGCTCGGATGAGATATACACCGAGTCCTTCTCGCGGGCCGTGAAGAGCGAGTAGTAGTCCGGCTCCTTGGTTGAGTCCCGGTACGCGAAGAGCCTGGCCCCGTCTGTGAGGAGGGTGTTCAGGGCCGAGTACCGGTACTCCCGCTTGATCAGGCCGGCCGTGCCCAGAAACGCCTGGCCCAGGTCATGGGTCTGTGCGCCGCTCATTACGTGATAGAAAAAGACCTCCGTGTCCAGGGCGTCGGGCTTTAGGCCGGGCAAGGTTATGGCGGGAAGGAGCCGCTCGTATCCGTAGACCACGCCGTTATGGGCAAAGGCGACATTGCCGTACTGGAATGGGTGGGCGTGCCGGGCGGTGGAGCTGCCCTTCCAGGCGGACTTGCGCAAATGGAGGATCAGGACCGGGGAGAAGGGCGTCCTTTGAAGTAAATCCCAAAGCCGGTCGGTCTCTTCCAGCAGGTTTGCCCCGCTCTTGTGGACCTCCAGTTTTCCCTCCCGGTACAGGGCGAGCCCCCAGCCATCTAAGTGCCCGGGCGGGTCCCCCGGCATAACCGCGCCGTTTAAGGCCAGGTCGCAAAAGCCTTTGATGAGCGCCTCATGGCGGCTCAGATCGAAATGGGTGACGCCGAAGAGTCTGCACATCAGAAGAAAGCCCTCGCCACGATGATAGCCACCACGATCCCGAAGCAATCGGCGATCAGGCAGACCGGGACCAGGTAACGGCTGTTTTTGATGTTCACCGCCCCCAGGTAGACCGCCAGTACGTAAAAGGTGGTCTCCGCGCTACCCATGATGATGGCGGTCATCTTCGCGGCCATGGAGTCGGGCCCGGCGCTCTTGACGATATCGGTGAACAGGGCCGTGGAGGCGCTGCCGGACAAGGGCTTGATAAGAGCCATGGAGAAGACCTCGATCGGGATATGAAGCCCGGCGAAGAGCTGATAAAATCCATTTTTAAGATAGTCGAACGCGCCCGAGCCCTGGAAACCCTTGATCGCCACGAAGATCGCCAGGAGGTAGGGGAAGATGTTCAGGACAATCTTCGGCCCCTCCTTGGCCCCGGCCACAAAGGAGTCGTAGACCCTCACCTTGTGCGCGCTTCCATAAAGGAGCGTGAACAGGATGAAGAGCGGGATGATGAGGAGCGAGATGTAATTGACGTACTGGATCATTTCAGTGCCCTCCGGAAGGCGAATAGGATCAGGAGCGCGGCCAGGCCTGAGATGAGGGTGGCGATCAAAGTCGGCAGCGCGATCGCCGCCGGGTTCGCGGCGCCGAAGCCGGCCAGGATCCCGATCACCGTGAAGGGGATCAGCTGGATGCTGGCCGTATTGATCACGATGAAGATCATCATTTCGAAGCTGATGGTCTGCTTGTCCGGATTCAGGGTATCCAGCTCTTGCATGGCCTTGATCCCGAGCGGGGTGGCCGCGTTGCCGAGCCCGAACAGGTTGGCCAGCACGTTGAGGGTGATGGCCGCGATGGCGGGGTGATCACCCGGGATGTTCCGGAACAGACGCGCGATGATCGGCCGGAAGAGGTGGGCGATGCGGTGGATCAGCCCGGAATCTTCCAGGATCTTGGTTATGCCCATCCAGATCGACACGATTCCGAGCAGAAAAAGCGAGACCTCGACCGCCGATTTGGCACCGTCGAAGAGCGCTTTGGTGAAGGCATCCAGGTTCCCGGTGAAGATGGCGAAGACCACGCCGACGGATAAGAGAATCAGCCATACCCAGTTCATTCAGCGCCTCCCCGGAAGGTTGATTTCCTGAATCAGGAGCTGTTTTCTTGCCGTGTTCAGCTCCACCTTGGCGCCGACCGGCAGGGTGATCTTGTTTTTGACATGACCGACATACGGGGTGTGGACCACCGGGAAATCCACCTCCATCTGCGAGCTCAGGATTTCATAGATTCGTGAGTTTCTGATCTTCCGGAAGTCGCCCAGGATCAGCCCCTTGACCCCTCTGAATTTTCCGGCGAAGATCCACTGGGTCAGGTAGCGGTCGACCTGGTGCAGTTTTTCGTCCACGTCCTCAAGGAACAGGATCGCTCCCGTGAGGTCGATCTCCCAGTCCGTATCGATCAAAGCGGTCAAAGTGATCAGGTTCCCGCCCTTGAGCACGCCGGTGGCCACGCCGGGATGGCAGACCGTGACCGGCGCCCCCTTAAGCAGGTTCTTCTGCGGGAATCCGTTCAGGGCGCTCAAGAACGACTTCAGCGTGAACGCGCTCGGCTTGTCCAGGTTGATCACCATGGGCGCGTGCAGGGTAACCAGGCCCGCTCGCTCATAGATCAGGTTCAAAAGCCCGCTTAAGTCGCTGAAACCCGCGATTATCTTCGGATGGTTTCTGATCAGGTCGAAGTCGATGAAGGGCAGCGACTTCATGGCGCTGTAGCCGCCCCGCTGCGCCAGGATCAGGTCGATGCCAGGATCGCTGAACGCGCGGTGTATCTGCTCCGCTTTCTCTGTGGGGGAGGGCAGCGTGGTGGGGAACTCCGGGTTCACCACCGTGAAGCCCAGCTGCGAGAGCGTCCGGAGCCCTAACGCGTGGTCACGCTTTTTCTTCATCAGGTAGCTGGGGGTAATGATAAAGGTATTATTACTCACTGGGAACACCTACCTTTCCCGCATCCATGATCATCACTTCTTTGCCAAAAAACTCGGCCGGAAAATGATAGCCTCGCCTTGTGCGGATGCTCCTTTCAATTTTGCCCCTCAAGCTGCTCTGGGGGTAAAAATAGTAAAGCCTTTCCAGATAATACTGGGATTGCACCTTGTCGCCGTACCGCCTGAATCCCTCCGACAGTTCGTAGAGCAGGGAATCAGCCTCAGGACCCGTGGGGTTTATGGAAAGGGCGGCGCTCAGCATTTTCAAACCCTCTTCACGCGATGAGTTCTTTCTCATGAGATTACGACCCGCTTGTGTCAGGGCCTCAAGGTCGCCTTTATGGATTTCAAGGCTGAACGGCAGCGTATACACCATGCTGCTCTGATTGTTGCTGTTCCTGAATTGAAACTTAAGCCGGTGCGTTCCGGGGTAAATTCTTTTGCCATAGCAGACCCGGACCTCCTGGCCGGACAATTTTTCAAAGGTCACCGGAATGCCGTCCAAGCTTAAGGAAAGCGATGAAAGATCGATCCCCTTCAGATCGGTCCCGCTTTTAAGCTCAACCATTATGGCGGGATGCGCCTCGCGGATCAGATTTTTGGCCGGGGCCTCGCGATCAACCCGACATGAAAAGCGGGCTAAAGCCGTGGGACACCCTCGCTGAAAGTATCTTGAGAGGGCATGAACGTAGCCTTCCGCTTCGGCCTGAAGATACGTTTGGTCCATGAGACGCTTGGCATGTTCCGGGTCGGTAATGAATCCGGCCTCGCCGATAACGCCGGGACAGAGGTAGCGTGTCTCGCGCAGGATCAGTGTGCCGGTTTCCGGATACACGCTGAAATCGGAAAGCACCCTTCCTTGAGCACCGATCAGGTTTTCAAACTCGCTAAGAAGGTGCTTGGCCAGATCAAAGCTGGCAGGGTTGACCGTATCGCTGCCCCAGAAGAAAACGCACGGGTAATTGGTGACATCCTCGCTAACCGCGGCGTTGTGATGAATGCTGACCAGGATGTCGGGTTGGCTTTCTACGGCCGCGCGTACCCGTTCCATGAGCGGAACATCGCTATCGGTTGTCCTGCTCATGGTCACAGACGCACCGGCCTGAACGAGCGAATCCCTCAGGAGCAAGCCTACCTGAAGATTGACCGCTTCTTCGGTTATACCATCGGGACCGGTGCGCAGCGGATCATTGGCGGCAGTTCCGCCATGGCCGGGATCGAGAAATATCCTTTTGCCCTCCAGAGATCCGTGATCAATGTCAGGCACCGTGCCCGCGTAGGATATGGCACTTAAACTGAAAAAAATAATGATGCCCAGGCTTATCCGCTGAAATCTTTTCAGGCGCATAGAGCATTTTTACCAGCAGCACGGCTAATTGCAACTGTATTCCGTTTCTCAATTAAACCGGGAAAGGGGATATCCATGATAAGAAGGGTGTCCCATAGCTTCTCCGATCAGCCGCATGGTCCGGTTTCCGAACCCGGTAAAGAGGAACATGTGATAAAGCCTGACCCGGTTGTCTGCCTGTCTGTGACCCCATTGTCTTTTCATCATGAACATTGACAACTTTCATGAACATTGTTAAGTTAACACCGTTCATATCTTTCGGGAGGGGCTATGCCGAAGGCCGCGCGAAACGGGGCGGAAGTGTCGGGAGTCAAGGGCCGCATCCTGGACACGGCCCTTCAACTCCTGATCGACGACGGGTTCGTGCACTTCAGCATGCGCAGACTGGCGGCCAAGCTGGGCATGACCGCCGCCAATATTTATAACTATTACCGCAACAAGGACGAACTCTATCTCCGCATCCAGACCAGAGGGTTCGAGATGCTTTCTGAACGCTTTGCGAAGGCCGACAACCGCACGCTCCCCGTGAACAAGCGCATCCTCGGCATGATGCGCGCCTATATCGACTTCGGCGTGCACAACCCGGAGTACTACGAGATCATGTTCAGCCGCAATACCCCTAAGTACGCCGATTATGTCGGCACGGACATGGAGCCGGTGGCGTTCCACGAAAAGCAGACCGCCCTGAAAGCGGCCGAACTTACCCTGGCGGTATTTGCGGAACTGGGTATGGAGGCTGATGAGGCCCGTTTCCGCCTGATCCAGGTATGGAGCATGCTCAACGGCATCGTAAACCTTTACAACAGCCGCGTGCTGCAGGAGGTGGACGACCATGCGGAACAGACCATGGACCGCATGGTCGCCGAACTTATGCTGCCGTTCAAGGCATTACGAAAGGAGAAAAACCCCCGATGAAGCTGACGCCTCTGAATATCATTACCCGGTTTCTGCTGGTACTCATGGCGCTGATGTTCAACCATGTCCCGCGCCTGCGTCGGTATCTGCGCAATACGGACGGATGGATCGACTTTTCGGTCGGCTTCAGGACCGAGAGCGGCTCGGTGTCGCAGGCCATCATGTTCAAGGACGGGCGGGTGAGTGTCGCCTCGCCCATCCCGGCCGACGTGGATGCGGTGCTGCGTTTCGTAAGTGACCGCACCCTGATCGAGATGCTCAATACCACGCCCAATGAGATGTTCACCCTGATTCTGCACAACAAGATGTTCCTGGACGGCAACTTAGCCTATCTCCAATTGTTCAATTTCTATATCTCACTGCTGCTGGGCAAAAAGCACCAACGCATGCTCGATCGCAAACAGCGCGCAGACATCCTGGCGCGCAAGGCTCTCTATGGCGTGGACGATCCCGCGCTGGCCGATGAGCTCGCCGCCCGCAAACGCTACCGCATGCGCGCCGAACGGGTGGACCGGGGGGTGAAATTCCTGGACGATCCCTATCTGAGCCGCTACGGCCTGGAAGATTTTCCGCGTCTACGAACCTTCCTCGACCGCCATTTCACCACCAAACCCGAGGTGTGCGCGGAGCGCCCGCGCCTCCTGACCGAATGGTACCGCGCCAATGGTTTCGAACAGGACCGCCAGGGGCGGCCGTGGGTTCCGGAGCTCCGACAGGCCTATGCCTTCAAACATCTCATGGAGCACAAACGGCCTATCATCGCGCCGGATGAACTGATCGCCGGGACCACCACGGCCAAGGAACCCACCGGGGTGGTCATCTACCCTGATGCGCAGGGGACCATGATCTGGGGCGAGCTCAATTCCGTACAGCAGCGCATGCTCAATCCCTATCGCATTTCGCCGGAGGATGCCGAAACCCTGCACGATATCTTCCCGTTCTGGGCCCGGCGTAATTTCCGCGAACAGGTGCGGACCCGCTACCACGATCCCTTAAGCCTGCAGATCGAGCAGCGCTGGGTATTCTATTTCGTCTGGAAATCCGTGGGGATTTCGCATACGATCCCGGACTTCCCGCGCCTGCTGCACAAGGGCACGCTCGGCATCATGACCGATATCGATGCGCGCCTCAAGGCCGAGCGGGACGACTCCCAACGCCGGGCGCTCGAAGCCATGCGCATCACCCTGGAGGGAGTGAACGTGTGCGCCGCGCACCTCGCCGAGGAGGCCCGGCGCCTGGCCTCCTCGGCCAGCGATGAGCGGCGTGCCGCCGAGCTCCTCCACCTGGCCCGCATTTGCACGCGCGTACCGGCTTATCCGGCCGAGACTTTGGACGAGGCGGTCAATGCCCTCTGGATCATGTGGGTGGCCATTCACATGGAAAACACCAATACCGGCCTGTCGCTCGGACGACTGGATCAGTGGCTGCAGCCCTATTTCGAACGCGACATGCACAAGCTCGCTACCGCGGCCGAACGTGACGCCTATATCCGACATGCCGTCGAGCTGATCGGCTGCTTCTACATGCGCGGCACCGACCACCTGCCGCTGGTCCCGGACATCGGCAACTACCTGTTCGGCGGCAGTTCCTCCGATCAGGCCATCACGCTGGGCGGGGTCACCCCGCAAGGCGAGGATGCGGTCAACGACATGACCTATATCTTCCTCAAAGTCACGGAGATGCTCTCCATCCGCGATCCCAACGTGAACGCCCGCTTTCATCCGGATAAGAACAGCGACACCTATCTCAAGCGCCTGTGCGAGGTCAATGTCATCACCGCGGCCACGCCTTCGATGCACGGCGATAGCGGCGTGTTCGCCTCCCTGGCCCAGCACGATTACCCCATCGAAGACATCCGCGACTGGTCGGCCACGGGCTGCGTCGAGCCCACCCTGTCCGGGCGGCATATGGCGCATACCGGCTCCATCCTCATGAACCAGGTGGCGGCGTTCGAGATGGCGCTGAACAACGGCCGCCATCCCGGCATGCAGTGGGATGTCGGTCCCCGCACCGGCGAGATCGAAGCCTTCAAGACCTTTGACGATTTTTTCAATGCCTATGCCGTGCAGCAATGTTTTCTGATCGACCAGGCCGTGGAGCTCAACAACCGGCTGGCCGAGGCGCATGCCGCCCTACGCCCTACGCCGCTCCTGAGCGCGCTCATCGAGGGTTCAATCGCCAAGGGCTGCGACGTCACCCGCGGCGGTGCGCTCTATAATTCTTCCGGCACGTCCAATATCGGTCTGGCCGATGTGACTGATTCGCTCATGGTGATCAAGAAGCTGGTCTATGATGAGCAGCTCATAACGTTCAAGGACCTCAAACGCGCTATCGACGCTAACTTCATGCACGACGCCAGGATCCAGGCCCTGGTCCAGCACAAGGTGGCGCATTTCGGGTCCGGCGATCCCGAGGCCGTGGCCATGGCCGATCGTGTTGCCCGGCTGGTGCATGACAGCTGGCATGCCCATACCAATTTCCGCGGAGGAAAATACACGGCCGGATTCTGGTCCATGTCCCAGCATGTGGCCTATGGCAATCTCTCCGGCGCCCTGCCGTCCGGCCGCAGGGCGGGCAAGGCCTTCACGCCCGGACTCACCCCGCACCCGTCGGCATCTCCGAATTTTCTGGACAATATCCGCGATGTGGCCAAGCTCGATCGGTCCAACATGGACAACAATATCGCCTTCAATGTCAAGATCATCCCCGGCATCAAGGATTCCCGCGAAAAGCTGGTGGATACCATGTATTCATATGTTAAGACCTATTTCCAGGACGGCGGTATGCAGATGCAGTTCAACGTGGTGACCTCGGATATGCTCAAGGATGCCATGGCCAATCCGGAGAACTACCGCAACCTGCTGGTGCGGATCTCCGGCTACAACGCCTATTTTGTAACGCTGAACAAGGAGATGCAGATCGAGCTTATCGAACGGGCCGAATACGGCATGTGAGATGCATTGAACATACGAGGACGGCCAGGAAAGGGGCGGGGTCTTGTTTCTCGCATTTGATGGAAAAAGCGCAAAAAAACAAGACCTCACGCCTTCCCATTTGTTTCCCGTTTGTTTTTAGAAAGTCAATCCGCAACGGCCTGGCCATGGACGAAAGACAATTGCATGTGATACAACAAAATCCGGCCCCATGAGTGCTAAAACGGAGGAACCCGATGAGTGATTATGATGTGATCGTGATTGGCGCGGGTATCGGTGGCCTTTGCGCGGGCGCATTGCTTGCGCATCAGGGCAGAAAGGTTCTGGTTCTGGAACAGGCCGAGCGCGTCGGAGGATGCTGCTCGACCTATGAATTAAACGGCTACAGAATCGACATTGGCGCGTCCATTATAGAATTTCCGCAGGTCATCAACTGGGCCTTCGAACGCATGGGGACAACGTTCCGGAAAGAGGTCGACCTTATTGCGGTTGACCCGACATTCACCGCCAGGCTGCACGACGGAACGGAAATCACCTTTCCGATTGACCTCGAAAAGACAAAAGAGGAAATCAGGAAACTGGCGCCCGAAGACGTCCGCGGCTGGGAGGCGTATGCCAAAGAGATGGACGGATTCCTGAAGGCCGCCCTGGACGGGTTCTTTGTCACTCCGGCGCGCTCCCTGTGGGATGTGTGCAAGCTTTTCGCCAAGACCCCCTCCCTTCTGAAATACGGCTCGCTCTTTTTCGGCAGTTACGAAGGGGTGTTGAGAAAACATCTGAAAAATGAAAAGCTTCTGGAGGCGCTTTCTTTCCACAGCTTCTACTGTGGACTGCCGCCGGCCATACTGCCCGGACACTTTTCCATGATCCCCTACGCGGAACACGCCGGAATCTATTACGCCAGGGGCGGAATGATCGGCATCCCGCTGGGCTTTCAGAAATGCGGCCAGCGGAAAGGCATGGAAGTTAGGCTCAATGCAACCGTGGAAAAGGTCCTTGTGGAAAACAGGACGGCCAAGGCCGTGAAGCTTTCCGACGGGACCGTGATCAGCGCGAAAGTCATCGTTTCCGACATCAATTCCAAAACGTTCTACACGGAAATGATCGACCAGAACAATCTCTCCTGGCTTGCCAGAGCCGGATATAAGAGTTATCGCTACTCCATGGCCACGCCGATGATCTATCTGTGCTTGGACTATGCCCCGCCGCTGAAAGATCATCATACCCTGATGACGGTCCCCATGCAGCAGATGAACGACTACTGGTTCGATCAATACGAAAAAGGCAGATTCCCCGCCGAACAATTCGGCATATTGAGCTGGACGACCCGGTCCGATCCGTCTCTGGCGCCTGCCGGACATCATATCATCGCCGTCACCCTGGCCCCCGGGCCCTACCGGCTTGTGGGCACCACCTGGGACAAGGAAAAAGAAACGATCAAGCAAAACGTCATCAAATACTTGGAGAGCAAATATCTTCCCGGGTTGCGGGATCATATCGTCCATGCGGATTTCTCGACTCCGGTGGATTTTGAACGACGGTTGAGATCGCCGGAAGGCGCCATCTACGCATTGCGACAGGATCTGACGAATGCGATGATGTTCAGACCCTCGGCCAAGTCCAAACAGATCAAAAGGCTTTATCTCGTCGGCGCGTCGACCCATCCCGGCGGCGGGGTGCCGACCGTAACCGCTTCCGCGATGATCGCGTCCGACCTCATCGCTCAATACGAATCATAAAGGAGCGCAATCCATGAAAGCCGTACGTATCATTGCCGTTATTGCAGGCTGCCTGGTTATCCTGTATGCGACGTTAACAAAGTCAAGAAAGCAGTTCATAAAAAATCTGCTTTCTCAGGCGCCGTATCTGATCCCCCGCTACTTCACATAGATGAGCATTATAGGGTTACCTGGGGTCAGGCTTGTTTTGTTCATCCAGCTAAAATACATGCAAAAAGCAAGACCTGGCAGGGGTCTTTCATGGGTGACCCCAAGATATTACTCAAACAAAAGTTTGGGAAAATATCTTTCCAAACTGATATAATAAAGGAATGCAGACAGCGACCGCGCTTCCACAAAAGCTGCCGGCCGTTCTTTTTGACGGCATCCTGCTCGGCTATCATCAATCGGGTTTGGGGATATTCATTATCCAGATCGAGCTGGATTTCGATTGCCGGCTGGATGTCCACCGCCTCCGGCGGGCGTTTGAGATCGTGCTGGACGCCGAACCTATTCTCGGCTGCCGCATCGTCCCCGACCCCCGGCGTCCTTTCTGGGTTCGCCTGTCCCCAGGGGAACGCGGCAATTTCTTCGTTGCCCGGGATGAGACCTTCTATGCAGAATTTTTGATGGCGCCTCTCGATCCGTGCGTCGAGCCTCAGATCAAGGCGTGCCTCTGGCAGAAAACCGGCGGCGACCGGCTCTTGATCAAGTTTTCCCATGTGGCCGGGGATACCGGCGCAGCCAAGGAGGCGACGGCACGTATCGCTGCGATCTATCGCGCCCTGGCCGATGACCCGGCCTGCCATCCCGAGCCCAACCTTGCCGGTTGCCGGGACTTCAGCCAGGTATTGCACCATGTGCCGTGGTATGCCTACCCGCGTATCGTCATGAACTTCCTGCGCCAGACGTGGAAGAGCGCCGTCCCCCCGCGTTCCCTGTGCCTTACGTTCCCTCCTGGACCGCGCACACCGGCCGTCTATATCATGCGCGCCCTCTCTCCCGAACGCACCAGGGAACTCGCGTACTATGGCCGTGCCCGGGGGGCCACGCTGAATGATATGATTGTGGCGGCCTTATATCGTGCCCTGGCGTCGGTCGAAGGATGGGACGGCCGAAAGCGATTGCGCATGCAGACGACCATTGACCTGCGGCGCTGGTACATCGATGGCGGCAAGGCAGCGGGAATCTGCAATCTGAGCCTCTATGAGTACCCCCATCTCGGCCGCCGACTCGGCGACACCTTTGACGAAACCTTGGCCCTGGTCAGCCGCGCGACAAGCCATCGGAAAAAGGACTGGCCCGGTCTGACCGACATCTGCCTGGGGCCGCTCCTCAAGCTCATGTCGCACGATCGCATGCTCCGCACCATGCTGCGGGCAAGCAGACGGTTTCTTGAAGAAGGGAATACGATGCCGGCGCTTACCAATCTCGGTCCCATCGATCGCGCCGCGGTGACTTTCGACCGGCCGCCTGTCCTGGCGCATGCCCTGCCGCCCATCGTCTTTCCACCGCTTATCGGCTTGGGCATCTCTGGGTATGATGGCGGTCTGACCCTTTCGGCGGGATTACCGGCGTCGGCCGCCAGCCGGGCTGAGGCGGTGCTCGATGCCCTTCTTTTCGAGCTCCCTCACCGAGCATAGGCATTCTTGAGACGATGTCCCTGGGGATAAAGAAGGGCAGGGGCTTTGTTTCTTGCATGAATTTGAGCATGACGCAAAAAAACAAGACCCCAAGAAACCTAAATCACCATTGCCGAACTGCAAACAATTTAAAAATTAAAGAACGTCCCATTTTACCCCGAGATGATCACGGAAGATATGTGGCGTGCCTTCGATGCCATGATCGCCCGCATCGCCGCCGACCCGGCCGCGCGCTGGGCCGAGATCGAAGACCTGTTCGCCGCGCCGTAGGGTGCAAAGAAGGCCAGCTTTAAAGAGTGGCAGATATAAAAATTCACCCCAAATGAGTGACCCCATGCCTTCTCGATAGCCGACCAGCAAGCAATTTAATATTATAAGAACGTCCCCCTAGGTTCCACAGCAGGGCACTGCTCAGATAAAGACTCTTGCTTCAGCCGCCTCAACAAGTACTATCGAGAGTATCATCAAGAATCACCTGCAATGCCGGTAAGGGTAATCATCTGAAGAGATGCAACGTACTGCCTCGATTCATTCCTTGAGACAATACTGTTCCTTTTGTCTGATGATGCTCCTTGCATTTGAAAAGTTAACATGCCAAAGGCCAAAGGATCGGTTGATCATTAAGATTGTCATTATTTTACGGACGTTCCCCACGTTTCTCATGCAGAGAACAGATTTAGAGACAGCGATCATCGAAAGTTCATATTTCAACAATGCCTCCTAGGTTGCCCTAAGAAACCTTGTAATAAGCCATGGAAGATGATAGGGTAATAATGAAACCATGAGTAATGAATAGTATCATTGTTGGCTTTTAATAATCTCAAGGAGGGGCACATGTATAACTTTGATATCCGCATTAGGGCAATGGGGAGTTCTACAAAAAAATCATATATCAAGAAATCCATTCTCGTAAGCAGCCTGATGGTACTACTTGGGCTTATACCAGTTGCAGTTCAGGCTGAGTCAATGATCATCCTGGATACCGTAGATCCTTTAGATCGTATGTATGGACTTTTATTCACCTCAAGCAACGTGAATGGAAATCAGATTGCAGATTACTTCCATTTGGACTCCAAGACGTCAATGACAAGTTTAACTTGGTCAGGACTGGCCAATTATTCTATAATTAGTGATGGAAAAGCCGATTTTGTTATTCGGGTATTCGCTGATGAAAACGGCCAGCCTGCTACATATCCTTTACGAGAGATCACCGTTTCCGCTACAGGCATTGATACCGGACAGAATCTTTATGAATCGGGTACCTCCTTTGTGTTTCATTACGATACCGATGGAATATGTGATTTGGAGCCAGGTAATTACTGGTTATCTATACTCGGTCCAGGCACGAATGGGTTTGGGTGGGCTATAGAAAAAGACAGGATTGGTACAATTTATGGCTCAGGAGGGGCAATTAGAACAAATGAAAATTCTCCATGGCACCCAGTAAATGACGGAGTGACCTTCATGCAATGTCGGGGATACAGTTTATGTATAAAAGGCAATGTCGTGGGATCAGTTCCTTCTCCTCCACAGGCCGATGCCGGTCCGGACCAGACGGTCAATGCATGGGTTGATGGCAAAGCGTACGTTAGTCTGGATGCTTCTCGTTCTATAAGTCCCAACGATGCGCCTTTGACATACAAGTGGAGCTGGACGATCAATGGGATTACATACCAGGCACAGGGCGAATATCCAAACATCCAACTGCCCGCAGGCCGGCATACCATTCAGCTGATCGTGAACGATGGCTATTCTAACTCCGCGCCGGCTCAAATGCATGTGACCGTGATTCCTCCGCTGCAGCAGAAGCTCACCATTTACCCGAGCACCTTAAAACGTGTTGATTGGTTTGTAATTAATACCATGGCCACCATGATCTTGCCTTCGGGCATTGCCAAAACCGACATCCGGAATCAGCAGTTCCTCCTGTACCCGGCCGGCAGCACGCAAAGCGTCAAAGGCAGCTTGTACTATTTCCAGAAGAATGCGTATGCCTGCATACTTTTCAAAAGGCTCGACATCATGAAAGCAATTCCCGATAACGGCAAGTTCACGGTGTATGTGGTCGGCCAGCTGAATTCGGGCCGGTATTTCTTCGGCAGCGATACCGTTACGATTTATCCCTGATTATTGACGGGGCCAAGAGAGAAGAAGGGGATATTTATTACATAAAATGTTAATGGGCGGCAGGTCATGCTAAATTTTATTATTTCCCTTCTCTCTCAACCGAGGCAACCAGGGAAAATTTATTCAAATGTGATGATGCAAGACTTGGCCCTCATTTCTTTTTTATGTCAGTCATTCAGCTGCGAATCCTAACTCCCCTTATAGGAGGCGATATTATGGCATGCATGCGTACCTATGTTTTGAGTATCGTGCTGATGATGCTCCCTTTGGCGGCACATGCAGGAGGAAAGATCGGGACGTTCTTAAATAATTAAATAACTAGAAAAACTAAGGGGCGCCCTTTATATCTTTACCGATTGATTAGCATTATGGACCTATCCCGCATGTAATGCTCTGCGCGATTCCGCCCGCATTCAAGATGATATCGAGGAAGACAGGAGAGGGTCGACGCAGGTGGAACAATTCCGCAGGATAGCGGAATTGGACGTGCCTTGCGTGCGCCCTGAAGGGGGAGGGTCCAAAGATGGCCCCGAATCACCTGGAAAGCACTTGAATGCGGGATGGAATCTTATGGGCGGGCGGCATAGATGCCTGTGATGCACGCCGTCACCCTCCCGCTCGGCTTGCTGATCGTCACCTCGTCATCGACTTTTTTGTTTAAGAGCGCCTGGCCGATGGGGGAATCGATGCTGATCATACCCTGGCCGACGTCGATCTCATCGGAGCCCACGAGCTGATAGCAGCGCTCTTCGCCGGTTTCCTCTTCATAGGTAACCCAGCAGCCGAAGGAGACCTTGGTGGGGTTGGCCGGCGGCGCGGCGACTTTCAGAACTTTCAGGCGGCCACCCAGGTGCTTGAGCTTGCGGTCGATCTCGGCGAGCTTCTTCTTGCCGTAGATGTATTCGGCGTTCTCGGAGCGGTCGCCCTCGGCCGCGGCATCGGCCACGCCCTGCACGATCTTGGGCCGCACCACGGTCCAGAGGAGGTTATATTCATCCTTGAGTCTTTGTAACCCTTCGGCGGAGATCAGATTCGTCATTCGATGCAACCCCTTAGCAAGATATTCCCCCGCTCCCTGACCTTCCCCCCGGGGAACCCGCGAAGTGGGTCGTGGGGGAGGGGACCTGATACCTTTGGTCTGGTGCTTCTGATACCCTCCATCAATAATAGCACGATTTTCAGATCCAGCCCGCTTCGAAATATTCAAAAAGCTTAATTATCTAACAGCCAGAACAAAGCAGACCCAGGAGCACCTGGGTCGTGGCGCGAGACCTATTCTCGCCGGTATGACGGTAATCTTTTGCCGGTATACTGACCTTCAGTTCGAATGTAGGGTGGAAGCGGCTACAGATAACTTTTTATGTATGTCTCAAGATCCGCCGCCTCTTCCGGGCCGACGAGGATTTTCCAGCCCGGCAGGTTGTCTTCCAGTTCGCCGCTGATTGAGGCCACATAGCCCGGGATAATGATGCGGCGGGACGTGATCCGGCTTTCCAGGTTGATCTCCTGCATGAACTTGGAGATGTTGGCGGCCGAGAATTTCCCGGCGGCCCAGGCCGTGAGCACGCTCATGCCCTCGCATTCCGGGACGAGGAGCCAGGCGCTGATGCCGCTGTTCTCGATCTCGCCCGAGACGATGAAGAAGGTGAGCGAGAAGTTGGTGGTCACGAACACGGGCGCATCGGGCTTGGGTTCGCCGATGGTGTAGAGCTTGGGCTCCACCTGGATGGGCTTCTGCGGGTCGGTAAAAATATTTTGGCGCAGCGTCATCAGGGCGGCCAGCTGGGCCGGGTCGAATGAGGGCAGCACGCAGATGCCGCCGTACTTGGTGATATCGGTCACGGCTGCAGCCGTGGTCTGGAAAGGATCGGCGCCGGTAATGAAGTGCAGAAAAGGGAAGCCCAGAGCCTTGAAGTTGTCCTTGATGGCCGCGCGCCGGGCTACCGCGTTGGTCTGGAACTGTTCGGCCAGGGTGTGCGTCACGAAGGCCAGCAGCAGGTCGGATAAGCCGCCATCGCGCAGCTTGGCGCATAAAGCAGCCAGCGTGTCGAGGTCCGGGGCGCTTAAAGATAGGCTGTGGCCGCATTCCTTGATCACAGGCAGCAGCGCTTCGAGCTGCTCCTCGCTGTCTGCGCACACGATACTGCCTGAGCCTGCAACGGCCCTGGCGGCCTCATTGATGGCTTCTGTGTTTTGCCCGCACAGAATGAGCGGCCGCTTGGCTGTTTGCCAGGCTTTCTGAGCCAGGGCCGCAAAAGCTTGGGCGTCGGTGCTGCGCTGGGTAAGGCCGATCATCTCAACGGTCAAAAATTCGCCCACGCGCTCCAACGCATAATCCCTTACCTTTATCAGGGTGGCCTCGATCTCTTCCCCCCCGGCGTCATCATCGATGTTTACGGCCAGGATGGTGCGGTTGACAAAGGTCTTGTCGTGCCGGTAGAGCACGGTCTCGCCGCCGTTGATGAGCTTTTTCTCCGGCCCGAGACCAATGGTCCTGACCGGGGGTTCGTTGGCCAGACCCAAAGTATGCTTGGCCTCGTCCGAGGCGTAGGGGCACTCCGTGATGGCGGCCTTCTTGGCGGCCAGCTTCATGGCAAAGGCCAGACAGGTGTTCGAGCCGCATTCCTTGCAGTTGGTTCCCGGCAGGAGTTTCTGGATCTGGAGTCCGGTCAGGGCCATGGCTTAGTTCCTCCCGTCCATGAGATCGGTGATGGTCTTCTTGAGCGCCACGGCCGCCTCGGGGTGATACATGATCAGGATGCCGGCCCCGGCATGGAGCAGGGTGTGGGCGGTGCTGAATTCCCACAGGGCCGCGCGCCTGGCCAAGTCGCCCCAGGCCGGGAACTCGGCCTCGGGCGCGCGGAACTCCTTGATCTTGGCGCATTCCTGTCCGGGCGAGACGATCAACGGGCAGGCTAGCATGGTATCGCCGCCCAGGCCGCTCTGGCGGATGCGCTCCATAACCGAGTAGGTGTACTCGATGCCGTAGCCCAAAGCGCTGGTGACCGGGTCGATCACGATGCGTTCGGCCGGGATGTTCATAGCGGTCAAGAGGATCACGAGCTGCTTGGCGATGTTGACGTCGATAGGGCTCTGGGCCACGAGGCTGTGGCCATAGGCCAGGGCCGCGCCCGCGATGGTGCGGTAGTTGTCCTGCTCCACCCAGTTGAGCAATAAGTTCTCGCCCTCGCAGCCGCGCGCGATTTCCTTCATGACCTCGTTGTTGGTCTCGAAATGGCTTATGCCCGTGACGATGAGCGGCACGTCCACGGCTGAGAGCACCGACTTGACCACGGCCAGGGCTTCAGCCGGAGAGCGGCCGCTCTTTTCCGGGTGGGTGCCTTCCAGGCGCACGCTGATCAGGTCGGCGCCGTATTTCTCGCAGCAGGCCCTGGCCATGGCGGCCGGGTCGGAGAGGAGCCCACCCCAGATATCACGCAGCACGGCCGGGTACTTGGGGCTTACGCAATCAAAGACCTCCATGGCCACCAGCGGCCGGTTGGGCATGGACCCTTCCCAAAGGTGGAAGGGCATGCAGCAATCGCCGCCGATGGTGCATGTACGGCCGCGCGTGCCGCCCTGGGCCTTAGTGGCGCCCAAGGTGACCGTGTGGATGCTGAGTTCCGCGGCTTCCTTGCGGATGGGTACGGTCTTGATGGCGGACAGACGCTCACTGGCTGTGGGTTGCAAGGTCATAACCGGTTCAAGCGCCGCCGGTTCCGGATCGACAATCGCAGGCGAGGCTGGGTCGGCGGCCTTGGCACCCAGGAAGCGTTCGCTTAAGACGCCGATTATTTCGGTGACGATCTCTTTGGTCAGGTCCTGGCGGATCTCGGCGCGGAGCTCGCGCATGAGCTCGGTCTTGAGCTGGGCTAAGGTGCTTGCGGACAGGGTTGTTTCCCCTTCAGAGACCACGGCGCTTTGCGCCGCCGTCTCTGAAACTTGATCGGAAGAGGCTGAAGTCTTTTGGGAGAGGTCCGGAGCCCCCTTTTCCGCGGAAAAGGGGGCTCCGGGACTTTGCGTTTCTTTTGCCGATAGATCAGCGATGTCGGGCATGGTCAGCACGGGGTGGCCGACTTTCTCCAGATATTCACGTATGGCGTGCGGGTCGATGGCGACGGACTCATCCGCGATCTTGTCCATGAGATCGGGCGCGCCTGCTTCCGCGAAGCGGCGCTCAAGGTCTTCAGCCAGCTCCTTCTTCAAGCGCTGGGTCATCCAGATCAGGCGCTTGTGGCCGCCCTCGGCGAAGAGGAACTTGCGCGAGGTCAGGAACACCTTGCCGCAGCCCATGAAGCCCGGGGTCTGCTGGCCGCCGCCCACGCTGCCGGCCAAAGTCGAGAAGGTCATGCCGGCCGGGGTGTCGGCCGTGTACTCGCGATTGACGGCCATGATGCCGTTGCATTCGGGCACGTAGGCGCAGATGACCTCGAAGCAGCCGCAGCTGGTCATGGGCCGGTCCATGATGGAATAGGCGCACACGCTGGGGACGTTCTTATGCGAGTTAGCGTACACGTACTCGTCCACGCCCTTCCAGACGCCCCGCCGGGCATCCAGGCACACGCCCTTTTTCACGGGCTGGTTGGGCCCGTTCTCGTCGATCTCGTAAGCCGCCTTGGCGTCCAGCCAGTTGTAGGCCCCGCAGAGACCCAGGCGCTCGGGCGTGACCACGCAGACATGGTTAGGGGCAAATGACTGGCAGAGCAGGCAGGAGTAGAATATCTCGACCGATTCGTCGGTCATGGATTCCAGGCGGCGGTTGCGCTCCACATAGGTGGCGCGCGCCATGGCCAGACGCTTTTCCACCTCGTCCTTATCCGTGATCAAGGTTACCTTGACCTTGTCCACGATGGCCGGGTAGTTGCCCAGAAACTTCGCATGGAGGATCTCGCCGTAGTGCCTCAGGCGCAGGCCCTTGGCATAGCCGCTCTTCGAGATACGGGTCCAGACGATGTCGCGCTGTCCCATGTGCCAGATGCCTTCGGCGCCGTTGATCAGGTGGTGGATCTGGCGCTCTAAGATGGCCTCGAAATCGACCTGCATCTTGCGTCCCGCCACCTCGACCCAGATGGCCAGGGGCAGGGCCGAGCCTTGAGCGACCTCGTCCACGTCCGGGCCGATGATCTCGATGGCGCCGTCATTGATGGCGTCCATGTCGGTCATGGTCACGAACTCGAAGGCCGGCGTCAGGTTGCCGCCGAACTCGACGGCCGTATCCTGCTTGCGCACGCGCTCGCCCTCGAAGGCAGGGCCATAAGGCACGGGGATGGGCACCTTGGTGATCTTGACCTTGCAGCCCCTTACCTCCAGGGCCTTATCCACCATGGTCTCGTAGGGCACGCTCGAGACCACGTGCTCGTAGGTGCAGATGCCGGTGGGCAGGATCTGCGGTATGTCGGTGTCCGCGATGACCGGGAAGCCGTAGTTCAGGGCCCCGGCTGCGGCCGCGTACTTCTCCTGGTCCACCTCGCCCAATGCCAGGACAAAGGCGAAGATGCGCTCCTTGTTGTACTTGAGGTTGGCATGAAAGTCGCCGGGCTTGACGTTGCCGAAGGAAAGGGCCGAGCGGTTGGCGAACCCCAGGGCATAGATCAGGGCCGAGACATCGGCGCCGAAGGGCACGAGCCGTGTCTCCCAGCCCATCTCGACCCCCTGGCGGGCAAGCTGCTGGGCGAACTGGAGGCCGCCCGTCTGGCCGGCCATGAAGACGTAGATGTTCTTTTCCTGCAGCTCGCGCGCGATTGATACCGCGATCTCGTCGGTGGGCGCCGCACCCGTGATGGCCGCGAACCCGGGCGCGGTGCCGTCCACGAACTCCAGGCCGCGCTCGCGCATGATCACGTCATTGGCGGCACCCAGCCAGATGCCGTCTACCGGGTCGGGCCCGATCAGGTACTTGCAGGCCTCGATCATCTCGCAGGCGAACAGGGTGGCTACGCCGGCATCGAGCGTATTGCCCAGATAGGGCAGCCAGACCTTTTCGGTCGGCACGCCCGGCAGCAGGGCCTTGGCCCGGGCCAGGACCGGCCGCAACTCGGTCAGGGTCGTGCATTTAAGCCCGGTGAAGGAGTAGATCACGGGCAGGTAATAGGCCGTATCCGGGAAGGCCACGGGGCAGGTCTCGCCCTTGGCCGCGATTGCCTGATTCAATTTTTCCTCGGCGCGTGCCACCCACAGTGCGGCGCCGGAGATGGCGCTGGAGCATATAAGCTTAGACACCGAGTTCCCTCCGATCCTTCATATCCATGAGCTTGCGCTCGGCCTTGCGGTTGATGCCCAGCTTCTCGCGGCGCCGGTCGATGATATCGATGATGGCGCGGGCCGCGGCGTGCGGGTCTTCGTGCACGTGGAACGATGCGCCGAACTGCGCTCTGGCCTCGTGGTGGAGGAAGCGGGTGACATTTTCCGAGCCCCCGACGGAGAAGGGGTGCCCCAGAATTACGTCTATCCCGGAGGCCACGAAGTAGCACCCGATGGAGATGGCCTTTTCGCTCATCCACTCCGGGGCCACGCCCACGACCGGGACGTCGGAGAGGTCCTCGCCCAGGCCGCCTTCGGCCACGATCTCGGTGGCGGCCTCCAACAGTCGGCTGTTGTCCACGCAGCTGCCCATGTGGAGCACGGGCGGCATGCCCACGGCCTCGCATACCTCTTTCAGACCGGGCCCCGCATGTTCCAGGGCGGCCTCGGGTGTGAGTTTGCCTGCCTTGGCCGAGGCGATGGCCGCGCAGCCGGTCTTCAGGACCAGGATGTTTTCCTTGAGCAGCTCGATGGTCAGGGTATTGATATAGGAATCCAGCTTGCTCTTGGCGTTGTTGCACCCCACGATGCCGACCACGCCCCTGATGCGGCCCTGGATGACGGCGTCGTTGAGCGGCCTGAACGAGGCGCGGTAGGTGCCGCCCAGCATGTACTTGATGGCCTCGACCGAGAAACCGGCCACGAGCGGGCTCGTATGCCGGGGGATGTCCACCTTTTCGGGATCGCGGTTCCTGAAGTTGTCCACGGCGCGTTTGAGCAGGGACTTGGCGGTTTCATAGGCCTTGTCGGTCTGGAACTCGACCGCCGAGGCGCCAATGGTCTTGGCGATGCGGCTCGTGGAGACGATCTCGGTATGATAGCTCTTGGCCACGTCGGGCAGGCTCGGCATGCAGCACTGCACGTCGATAAGCATCATCTCCACCGCGCCGGTCACGATGGCGAGCTCCTGCTGCAGGAAGTTGCCGGCGACCGGTATGCCGTGGCGCATGAGGATCTCATTGGCCGTGCAGCAGATGCCGGCCAGGGTGAGGCCGGAGGCGCCCGCCTGTTTTGCGTATTCCTTGACCTCCGGGTCGTTCGCGGCGGCGGCGAGCATCTCGGACAGGGCCGGTTCATGGCCGTGGACCAGGACGTTGACCGTGTCCGCGCGCAGGATACCCAGGTTGGCCGTGCTGCGCACCGGCATGGGCGTGCCGAAGAGGATGTCCGAGACCATGGATGCGATGCGCGATCCTCCCCAGCCGTCGGCCAGTGACAAGCGGAAGGCGTGTAGGAGGATGTTCATGTAGTCGTGGTCCACGCCCATGTGGGTGCGGTGCATGGCCTCCACCACCATCCGGTCCACGCCCGAAGGAGAGGCGTCCTGCTTCCGCCATACGCCCTGCCGGCTCAAAGGTGAGAGCTTCAGGGTCTTGAGCGGCTCTTCCTGGGCGGTGAATTCCGCGATCAGGACCTCGGCCACCTTGAGGGCCAGCTCGGAAACGTCCATGCCCTGATCATCGATCCCGTAGCAGCGGGCGATCCTGTGCAGGGCCGGCTCATCCTTGACGGTATACGGTCCGCCTTTTCCCTGGCCGATCTTCTTTAAGAGCAGCACCAGGTGCCGGCCGTGGTCGGAATGCGCGGCGGCGCCGCCAGCCACCTCGCGCAGGAAGTTGCGCGCCACGATGGTATCGGCGTCAGCCCCGCAGACCCCGCGCGGGGCCTTGGCCGTGATACGGCAGGGACCCATGTGGCAGATACGGCAGCACAAGCCCTTGGTGCCGAAGGAGCAAGGCGCGCCCTGGCGTTCGACCCGGAAAAAGCTTAAGTCAACGCAGTCGGCTTGGGCCTTAGCTATGGATTCGATCGAGGCGGGATCGCAAGCCCTTTCTTCCGGCGGTTTTATCTGCTTCTCCATGTTGTGTTTCTCCTCTGCATGGCCTTCTCAGCCGGCCGCGCTAAAAAAACATGGGGAACTTACCATATATTGAGCGCCTCGCAAATCGACAAATCAAGTGTGATGGAAACTCGACAACAACGGATAAATGAATAAGCAATTTCTGCCGCGGACGGGCACAGCGGTGAGCATACGAAGCAAGGTCATTTCCATGAATTTCTTGAGGTTACTTAACACCTAAAACTTAATCACTAAAAATGATCCTTGCAATGAATTCTTCTATCTTGGAGCGTACCGGGTTGGATGGATCGATGCTCAGCATGCTGAGGCCCTGCTCGCCGGCCAGGGCCAGGTCCTTATCAAAGGGCAGGGTCAAGAGGTAGCGCGCGCTGGTCTTAAGCTTCAGGCGGTTAAGGTTCTCCATGGCCGAGTCTTCGCGCACCAGATTGATCATGAGCGCCAGGGCGTCGTAGGCGATGCCCATCTCACCGGCCAGGTCATAGAGACGCTCGATAGTGGCCAGTCCGCGCCGGGAAGGATCGCCGGTGATGATTAAGAGGTCGATGCTCTGGTACAACCGGCGCGAGAGGTTTTCCAGCCCGGCCTCGTTGTCGATCACGATGAAGGGGTAATTCTGCGCCAAGGCGCCGATTACGTTCTTGAAAAGGTTGTTGGCGTAACAGTAGCAGCCCGGGCCTTCGGGCCGGCCCATGGCGATCAGGTCGAAGTTGTCCGCCTCGACCAGGCATTCGGCGATCCTCAACTCCACGAGGTCACGCTTGGAGATGCCGCTGGGTCCGCCGGCCCCGGCGTCGCGGCTCTCTTCCCTTAAACGGCCAACGGTCTGGAGGGCTTGCACGCCCATTATGCCGTCCAGGCAGGAGTTGGGGTCGGCATCCACGGCCAAAACCGGGGTAAGCCCCCGGCGGATCAGGCCGGCGATGATGGCTGCGGCGATGGTGGTCTTGCCGGTGCCGCCCTTGCCCGTGATCGCGATGGTGTACGGCGTCAAGGCGGGTCTGCCTTTATGCAAGTTTGAAGCGGCCGCGGATGAGCGGGGCGAGGTCCGACAAAAGCGCGAAGACGCGCTCCGCGTCTTCCACGGGCAGCGACCCCGTGCCGCACGACGGCGTCACCAGCGATTGGGACAGGATCAGGGCCTTGTCCAGCGCCGTCTTGGCCGCGAGGTTCTCGACCAGTGTGTTGAAACGCTCCAGCAGGCCCTCGGGCGTTTCATTGCGCACGGCCGCGGAGGTGGGCACGATGCCCCAGGCGATCAAGCCGCCGCCTTCCAAGAAGCGCCGCATGGCTTGCGGGTACAGGGCGATGGTCTCGCCGTAGCTGAAGGCATCCAGATTGATCAGGTCCACGCCCGCGTCGGTCAGCATGGTCCAGTCCGTATTGCCGCAGCAGTGCACCCCGGCGATGGCGTTTTCCGCGTGCACGGCTTGGACGGCCTCGGCCACCAGGGCCACCACCTCTTCGCGCTTGACCGCGATATAGGTGGAAGATCCGAAGGCCGACAGGATGGGCTCGTCGATGAAGCAGATCACCTGCTCGGCGTAAGCGTTGAACTTCTGGATCTGCCAGCGGCATTTCATAGCTAAGGCCTTGACGATCACGTCCCGGAATTCTTCCTGGTAGAAGATGGCGCGCTTGTTCTCGTCCGTGATGGTCAGGGCAAACGAACACGGCCCCGTGGTCTGCACCTTGAGATAAGGGTAGCGTTTGCCGCCGGCCTTGAGGCGCTCTTCGAAGCCGTAGAGCCCCTGGGAAAAGGCCGGGCTGATGGCCAGGGCCGAGAAGTCGCCTTCGCCTGCTCCGGCCTCGGCGGCCGCCAGGTAGGTCTCGTAGAAGACAGCGAACGCCTCGGAGTAATCGCCGCCGGTTTCAAAATACATGCGGCCCTTTTCGGCGTCGATCTTCACGCACGGGAGCCCCTCGGAATACTGGATCTCCATCTGTTCGTTCAAGCCCCGCTTGGGCAGCTGCGGCCACAGGGGCGCATCCGGAAGGGAGGCAAAGACGATGTCCAGGGCCGGTGAGGCCTCGGCGTGCGGGAAGCTGCCGATAGCCGTGGCGATGCAGTTGGTTTTGATCTTCATGGTCATTATGGAGAGCTAACAGAATCGAATCGAGCTTGTCAATTGCCGTCTTTCCCGGTTTCTCCGATCAGGCGTTTCAGGTGCGGCAGGAAAATTTCCATGAGGGTTTTTTTTACCCATGCCCGGTAGGACAAACTATCATGCTTCAAGCCCAACGTGCTTGCCTGGCAGTACCCTGATGCCAGATAAATTAAGAGGAGATTGTTGAAGCTGTTCAGGAAGCGTTCGAGTTGCTCGGGTGCCGCCGTGAGCGGGATTTTTTCCTGGAAGGTTGAGCGCGTACGCGCCAGGACTTCGGGAATATTGCTGTAACCCGGGATCGATTGCGGGTCTTCGCTCAACGACATATTGAGCTCGATGATCCGCAAGGCCTCGGGGTGCGCATAATGATAGTCCATGAACCGGTCGAGATAGAGCGCGAACCCGTCCGCGGGGCGCATGTCGATCAGTCCTTCAAAGAACATGCGATTGGCCTGGTAAAGATCCTCGCAGATCTCCCGCGTGATGGTTTCAAACAGGATCGCCTTGGAAGGGAAATGGTAGCGGATGATTTCGTGGTCGAACCCCCCTTCCTTGCCGATCATGCGCATGCTCGCGGCCGGGTAGGGATAGCGGGAAAATACCTTCCTGGCCGTAGCCATGATTCTGGCCCGGGTAGCTTCAGCCTTTCGCTGCGGTTTGATGTCATGTTCAATCGTTTTACGGGCAGCCTTTTTCATATGTGCCTTCATCCCATACCAACCCTTAGCCCGAGCGCAGAAAATGTTCGGGCCGCCACCAACGGTGGCATGAACGTAACCGGTGGTCAAGTCAATTTCACGATCGTGAAATTGACTTGACCACCGGCTGGATCATGCGTATACTTATTTCACGATCGTGAAAAATTGCGCCGGTTCAAAGCCGCGGTTGGGCCATATGCTTCATGGTGAAGATGTAATGATCAAAGGAGGTGTCGTTGATGTCAAGTCTGGAAGAGAAAATCAAGGATTTTGTCCACAGCCAAGGCATCGCCGTGGTGGGGGTGGCCGGAGAAGAGCGCCTGGACGGACCGCCTTCGCTCGATCCCACGTATACCTTGCCCGGCGCCCGGTCAATCGTGAGCATGGCCATGCCCATGGATGTTCCGGCCATCTATGATTTTCTCTCCAAGAAATCGCCGGTGCCCCACAACATTGATCAACTGATCGGCAACCAGAAGCTGCACCATATCGCGGTCCGGGTGGCGGACCATATCCGTTCCCTGGGCTACGAAGCCAGGGCCGTGCCTTCCAACAACACCTACCGCCGTTCGCCGGATATCTTCGCCACGCATCCCAGCTTTTCGCACCGCTTCGGCGCCATCGCCGGCGGCATCGGCGCCCAGGGCTGGTCCGGCAATGTCATGACCAAGGAATACGGCGCCGCCGTCTACCTGGGGACGGTGGTCACCAGAGCGGAGTTGGAGAGCGACCCCCAGCTGCCGCCACGCTACTTTATCGACGGCTACTGCCGGACCTGCCAGGTCTGCAGCCATTCCTGCCCGGCGCGTATGTTCGAGGCCGAAGGCGAGGAATATGTGCTTGTTAATGGTGCGCTGCATCCCCGTGCCAGACGCCGAGATATCGATTTCTGCAACGCCTCGTGCTTTGGCCTGCACGGGCTTTCCATGGACAGGAAGTGGTCGAGCTGGGGCCGGCACTGGATCAGCGGCTGGGTAAAGCGCGAACCGGACCCGGCCAAAGAAAATATCCGCACCACGTTGATGCGCAAGGGCTCTTCGGTGGGCGATTCCACGGTGCGCTATGATCTGATCCGCCGCATTGCGGCCGAGCTCCATCCCGAGGACTGGATCGACGAGCACAAGATCGTTCCGCGCCTGGAAGACCTGCCGGAAGACGAGCTGGAATGCCGCAAGCTCCAGTCGTCCATGATCAAGCAGTGCCTCGGGATCGACATTGCCGACCCCAATGTGCTCACTTGCGGTCAATGCGCCCTGGTCTGCGGCCCGGATATCAAGGAATCGGCCAAACGGCTTACATATCTGCGCGAAGGGGGCATCGCGGTACGGGGCAAGGATGACCGCACCGTGGTGGTCAGGACCTTCGAAGAGGCCCAGGCCATCCGCGATCAATATCCGTTTCGCATTGCGCGCACGGTGCAGCTCAAGGATATGCTGGCCTCCTCCTTCATGTGGATCCGGCTGTACGGCGGCATCGAGCCCAAGTCCGTAATCCGGGGCCTGCTCTATGACCGTAAGCTCAAGAAGGCTGTGCGGCAGCGCGTGTACGGGCATGCGGAATCCGTCAAGCTTCCCCGCGATGAACATGCGGCCGTCTCCTGAATCTGTCCGGAGGTCGAGCGCGCGATGAGGAAATCAGTACCCGGAAAGAAGACCAACCTGGATGCGGCCGCCATAAAAAAATTGATCCAGGAAGAAGGCATCGACCTGGTGGGCATAGCCGCGGCCGATGATCTGATCGTGGCATATCCGCCCCGGCCGGCCACGGCCCTGATGCCCACGGCTAAGAGCGTGATCGTCATGGCGGTGGCGCATTCATTGGGCAGCGTGTATGCGCCGGATATCATGGTCTGGACGCGCAACAAGATGCAGACCTCCCGGCTGCTCGACATCACGGCTGAAAAAGTGGGCCGCATGCTGGAACGCGAGGGCTTCCTGACCCTGCCGGTCTCGGCCGACAAGCCGGTCGAGATCGTGAAGATCGATCCCGCGACCGGGAAGAAGTTTCGCCAGACCAAGGTGGCGGGCTTCCTGTCGCACAAGCATGCCGCCGTCAGCTGCGGCATGGGCGAGATCGGCCGCAACAACCTGCTGCTCACGCCCGAGTTTGGTCCCCATCAGCGGCTGTGCGTCATCATCACCGAGGCGCCGCTTGCGCCCGACCCCCGGCGGGAGCTAAGGCTCTGCACCGCCTGCGGAGCATGCGCACGCGCCTGTCCTTCGGGAGCGCTGAAGGATGGCCGTTATGACGTGGACCCCTGTTTCATGTACTGGACCTACGGGCTCAAAGGCCTGTCGCCGGAGAAGCTCTCGGAGTGGCCCGCCTTCATCGGCATGCTCCTCAAGCATGCCCGGCGCAGGGACCTGCTGGTGGAAGCCGGCCAGACCTATATCACGGATGTGGACAACTGCATCGAGTGCATGCGCGTCTGCCCGGTGGGGGAACGGTGGACGGGAATCCGGCCGAAATATCTTAGCCCTCAGAAATCCGGAGGTACGCTTACCTAACAAAACGAGGAGGCGGTTCATGAAAACGCTGGAGAATTACCGTCAGGCGGGCGAAGACCTGTACCACAGGCTGCACTTGGCCTCGTACCCGATCGGCATTACCTATATTAAGCAAGAGACCGAGATTCCCAAAGGCACGTTCAGGCCCTCCAAAGGCGGCAAAAAACTGGCCCTGTGCCAGGCCTACACCCTGAGCCGCAAGTGGGGCATGGCCGTGGGCATGACCGCGGATGACAACTTCTGCACCCCGGCCACGGCCTTTCACGGCTGGGTGGATATTTCCGTGCAGGATCTGATCGAGAGCCAGGTCAAACAGGGCTGGCACAAGGACTCTCAGGCCGAGGAACGCAGGGTCCAAGGGGCCTGGAAGCTGCTGCGGTCCAAGGGCGAGGACAAGCTGAAGCAGTATCACGGCTTCGTGTGCGCGCCGCTCAAGGATGCGGCGCTGATCCCGGACACGATCCTGGTTTTCGGCGACGGCGTGCAGGTCACGCACATGATCCATGCCCTGTGTTATGAATACCGGCAGCCCATGCTCTCTTTCTTCGAAGGCTTCGGCGAGTCATGTGTCAAGGGCGGACTGCTGCCGTTCCTGCTGGACAGCCCGCAGCTGGTCCTGCCCGGCATGGGCGACCGAACGTTTGCCGCCATCGGCGATAATGAACTGGCCGTAGGCATGCCGGCGGGCAGCGTCTTCTCTCTTCTGGAAAATATCTTCAAGACCGGCGGGGTCATGAACATGGGCTACCCGGCCAAGAGCATGCTGGTCATGGACATCACCGAGAATATCACGCCCGGGTTCAAGTTTCTGCATGAAAAGATGAACGCCAAGCAGGAATAGACCAGGGGGAAATATTGACAGGAGGTTGTATGGAAAAGACCAGGTTACTCGATATGCTCGGAAGTACGTATCCCATTATGCAAGGACCCATCGGTGAATTGAACAGTCCCAAAATGGTGGCGGCCGTATCCGAGGCCGGGGCGTTCGGTATGCTGGCGTTGGGTTTCATTACCGATCTCAACAAGGTCAAGAGGTTGGTGGCCGAGGTCAGGGAGCTTACCGACAAGCCCTTTGGCGCCAACCTCATGATCGCCATGAACCCCAACAACGAAGCCATCCTCGATGTCCTGGCCGCCGCCGGCATCAAGACGGTTACGACTTCGGCCGGTTCCCCCAAGAAGATCTATCCCAAGATCAAGGCGCTGGGGATGCAGGTCCTGCATGTCACGCTTTCGGCGCCGCTGGCCGTCAAGGCCGCGGAAGCGGGCGCGGACGGGGTGGTGGTTTCGGGCCTGGAATCCGGGGGCTTGCGCACGATCGGCCCGGAGTGCACCAACATGGTTCTGATTCCGCTGGTGTGCGACATGGTGGACGTGCCGGTGGTCGCCGCCGGGGGCATTGCCGAGAGCCGCGGATACCGGGCGGCTTTGGCTCTGGGCGCCCAGGGTGTGCAGATCGGCACGGCCTTATTGGCCGCGGAAGAGAGCCCGGCATCAAAGGCCTGGAAGGATGCCATCCTGGCCTGCGGCGACGGCGGTACGGCTTTGGTGCCGATGGGCGGCATGGCCATGCGAACCATCATCAACCCCAAGCTGGCCAAGCTCTTGGCCGAAGGGGCGGATCTCGCCCAGGCCTACAACATGATGAACGCCGGAAAGGCATGGTCCTCGGGCGATTTCGATCTCTATCCCGCCGGTGCCGGGCAGGTGAGCGCCCTGATCAAGGAGATAAAACCCGTCAAAGATATTATCCAAGGCATGGTGTGCTGATGTACAGGGCCAAGACCAAAAGACCATAGCTGAACTTGTAACGCTCTACGATAACAGGATTAAATTATCTGCAACGGTCCTGACTTTACTCATGCAGCTATAGCATCTTTTGAAGTAACGAGGAGAATATATTGGATAGATCCTCATCCAAATCGTCGATGGCGGAGCGGCCGTCACGGTCGTTGGCCAGGAAGCGCTCGGAGTAGGGGATCAGGCCGATGAGCGCTTCCTTCTCCACGCCGCAGATGATCATCTGCTCATCTTCCGGGGACTTGACCTTGTTGCCGATGACCACGATGTTTTTTAGGCCGATGTCAGAGGCCATGCCCGCAATGCGTTTGTAGGATTCGATCGATCGCTGGCCGGGTTCCACCACGATGGCAAGCGTGCTCACGCCTCGCGCCGTGGCGCGCCCCAAGTGCTCGATGCCGGGCTCCATGTCCATGAATAACACCTCGTCGCGCCCCAGTACGGCGTCCTGCACCAGGGCCCTCAAGAGCACGTTCTCGGGGCAGGCGCAGCCCGTGCCACCGGCCGCGACGGCGCCCAGGACCAACAGGGCCACGCCCTGGTGATGATAGGCATAGGTGTCGGCGATGTCGGAGACCTCGGGGTTGAGCTTGAAGATCTGGCCGTACTGCTGCACCTTGGCGCCGGTGCGTTCCTCGATCAGGCGCTTGTGGGCCGCGATGGTCACGATTGCTTTCTGAGCCTTAAGCGGGATGCCTAAGGCCGAGGCCAGGTTGGCGTCCGGGTCGGCGTCGATGGCCAGAACTTTTTTGCCCCGGCGGGCCGCCAGCAGGGCGCACGCCGCCGTGATGGTGGATTTGCCCACCCCGCCTTTTCCGGTGACCGCGATTTTCACTTTTCTTATCCTTCACCTAGCCGCTGATGCCGGTGATGGTGCCGTCATCGTCGATATTGATGTGGTTGGCGGCCGGCACCTTGGCAAGCCCGGGCATGCGCAGGATCTCGCCCGTGATGGGGATCAGGAACCCGGCCCCCGAGGCGATCTTGATCTCTCTGACCGTGACGATGAAGTCGGACGGCAGTCCTAAAAGCGCGGGGTTGTCCGAGAGCGACTGCTGGGTCTTGGCGATGCACACGGGCAGCTTGTCGTAGCCGAAGCGCTTGATGAGGTCGAGGTTGCGTTTGGCCAGGGGCTGGTAATCGACCGAGACCGCGCCGTAGATCTCGCTGGCCACGGTGAAGATCTTGTCCTCCACCGGGGCCTTCCAATCATAGAGAGGCCGGTAAGAGGTTTTTACACTCTCGGCCAGGCGCGCGGTCTTTTCAGCCAGCTCCAGGCCGCCTTCGCCACCCAGGTTAAAGATGTCGGCCGCCGCGATGTTCATGCCCTCGTCCTCGCAGGCCTCTGTCACGGCCTTGATCTCCTCGTCCGTATCCGAGCTGAAGCGGTTTAAGGCGATGATGCACTCCACGCCGAACTTGGCGATGTTTTCATAGTGCTTGCGCAGGTTGGCCAGTCCCAGCACCGCCAGGCGCGGATTGGGCGTGTTCAGGTCCTCGCGCGCCACGCCGGCGTGGTACTTGAGCGCCCGCACCGTGGCCACCAGGACCACCACCTTGGGGTTGAGATCGCCGTAGCGCGCCACGATGTCGAAGAACTTCTCCGCGCCTAAGTCGAAGCCGAAGCCGGCCTCGGTGACCACGTAATCGGCCAGCTTCAAGGCTAAGTCCGTGGCCATGATGCTGTTGGTGCCCTGGGCGATGTTGGCGAAAGGTCCGCCGTGCAGGATGGCGGGCACACCCTCGGTGGTTTGCACCAGGTTGGGCAGCAGGGCGTACTTCAAGAGCGAGGTCACCGCGCCCTCGACCTTCAGGTCGCCGGCGGCCACGGGCTTGTCGTCATAGGTGAAGCCTAAGAGGATCTTGCGGATCTTGTCCTTCAATTCCTTGTACGAGCGCGACAGGCACAGGATGGCCATGATCTCGCTGGACGGCACGATGTCGAAGCCGGTTTCGCGCGGCACGCCGTTGGTGGAGCCGCCCAGGCCGATCACGATATCGCGCAGCGAACGGTCGTTCATGTCCACTACGCGGCGCCAGGTGATCTTGCGCGGGTCGATGTTCAAGGGGTTGCCGTGGAAGATGGAGTTGTCCAGGATGGCGGACAGGAGGTTGTGGGCGCTCTCCACGGCCGGGAAGTCGTTGGTGAAGTGCAGGTTGATGTCTTCCATGGGCAGCACGCGTGATTTGCCGCCGCCCGTGGCCCCGCCCTTGATGCCGAAGACCGGGCCTAAGGACGGTTCGCGCAGCGCCGCCACGGTCTTCTTGCCCAGGCGCGCCAGGGCCTGGGTCAGGCCGATGGAGACCGTGGTCTTGCCTTCGCCGGCCGGCGTGGGCGTCATGGCCGAGACCAGGATCAGATTGGCGTTCTCTTTGCGCTTCAGGCGCCGGATGGCCTCCAGCCGTACCTTGGCCTTGTAACGGCCGTAGGTTTCCAGGTCGTCTTCGCTCAGTCCGATTGCTTGGGCGATCTCGATGATGGGCCGGATGGCAGGTTCGTTGGTGTGTTTATCGTGCGCGCCCATAGCGGTTTTCAGCGGTTCAGGATAGCTTCGAAGCGGATATCGATGTTGTACTCGTCGCCCAGGCGGTTGAAGTCGTTCTTCAGATCGCTGATCTTGGCCGCGGGCGGCAGCGCGAAGTAACAGACCATGGAGAACACGTTGGCCCCGGTGACCGGATTGTTGTCCACCGTGCTGGCGATGTCGTCGATGTTGATGCCGCGTTGCAGGAGTGTTTTGCAGATCTGGTGCACGATGCCGGGGTGGTCGATGGAGGTGGCCGTAAGCTTGTACGGGATGGACGGCAGCACCTCGCGGTGGCTGGGCGCCTTGGTCTTGCGGACGTGGATCTCGAGCCCGGTCTTTTGCCTTAAGCTGTCGAGTTCGCCGATGAAGCGCTCGATGTCCTCGGTCAGTCCCGAGGTGAGGATGATCATGCCGAACTCGTTGCCCAAGACGCAGCCGCGCGAGCGTTCGATGTTGATGCCCCGCGCCGTAAAGAATTCGGCGATTTCCTTGGCCAGTCCGGGCCGGTCAGGCCCCATGGATGAAAACACCACATATGATCGCATGTGTCGCCCCCCCGTGTGCTGCTTTATATCTTCCGCACATAACCATCCCGCAGGCCGCCTGTCAAGGAGGGAAAGCTTTGGGAGGGCGCGTGCGCCGCTAGATGCCATGCGCGTTCTTGACGCGCAGCTTGGCCTCGATCAGATCGGGGTGTGAAAGGTTCAACAGTGTGGCCAACGTGTGTACGAGGTGGTCTTCGTGGCCGTGCAGCCTCCCGTCGGCGTAGACGACCTTCCAGATGGTCTCGATCACGCGGAGCTTGTCATCACGGCTGTAGTGCTCGTTGATGATGTTGGTGAAGCGCCACAGGTCGATGCTGCGCGCCCGCTCGGCCTGGGCGGCCGCCATGATGTCGGAGGCCTCATTCGCATCCACGCCGTAGTCCTGCTGCAGGATGGCTAGAACGGCCTGCTGCTCAATGGCGCTGAACTCGCCGTCGATGGCCGCCATCTCCAAGAGCAGGGCGCAGGCGGCCGTCAGGATGCTCTCCGCTCCGGCCGGCGCGCCGCCGGTTTTCGTTTGAGCGTTGTCCTGCCCGAGCAGGCGCTTGACGATGTCGAACATGGTTCATCTCCTGCCGTAGTTGTGGCGTTCGTGCGCATACCAGCACAGCGCGCCGCGGTTTGTCAACCCGCGGTGTGAAGGAAGGGCTTTTATCTGCAAAAAAAGGGTCTTCAACTGTGAGAAATATTGTTGTAAGACATCATACAAGGACGGGAGATATGGCTCAGAGAAGAAGTTTCACGATCAGGAAGCAGCGCCCCCGGCGGGTGTTCGTCAAGGTTTCCCTCACGGAAGAAAAAGACAGGGATGCGGACCAGGCGAAGCCGGCTTCGGTTTCAGCACCAAGCATAACCCCGGTTCAGCCGGCCCCGGAAAGCCCGCCGCAAGCCCAGGAAACACAGGCCGTAGTGCCTGCCGCCGCGCCGGACAATATCCCGGCCGTCGAGGAACCGGCCCGGGATGAAGGCCCCATACCCTTAGGCGTGCTAGAGCGGTTGTCCGCCGGCGCCAACATTATCCAGGCCTGGCGCGAGCACCTGGGACTCAAGCCTAAGGACGTGGCCGGCAGGATGGGCGTGGTCCCGGGCGTGTTCGAGCAGTACGAACGCTGGGGTTCCAAGGCGCCCGCCCGGACCAAGTCGCGTATCGCCACGGCCTTGGGGATATCGCCGGAGCTGTTGGAAGGGTAAGTAGCAGGTGTAAGGTTATAGGTGTTGGGTGTAAGGTTTATAATTCAAGAACCCGTCCGAGTTCATTCCATGAGACCATAAGCACTTGTTTCGCAGCGACTCATATGATGTCATCCCCGGGGCAGGCTTCCGGGAATTACCCTATTTACGCTTATCATCCTGAGCCCTTCGTTCCTCTCAGGATAACTCCGCGAAGGGTTTTTTTCGATTCGATTTTCCTTTGGACGGCAGCCTGTCGGTGCCTGCCCCTTCGCGTTTGCCTCACTGCAGCCGGATGGCCATTCCGTGGGGCGCCGTGCGTACGACCCGGCCGGTTACGCTTGGGAAATTTTTGGCCACAAGTCCGGGCAGCATGATTTTTGTCTCCCGGCCGAGATCCAGCGGCGTATTGGTCTCGATATACATGCCTCTCAGGCTTAAGTTTATGAGTTGTGCCTGACGGGGCTCCATGCCTTCCGTCGTGAAGGATATTGCGCGGTCCATGTGCAGCCGACGGCTCAGCCTGCGGTCATCTACATGGTTCGCTGCCGTGGTGGTTTTGGCGATGCCGGGGACAAAACCCTTGACGGCCTGCTGCAGGGCAACACCCTGAATCGCCAGGGATTCCACCGTGTTCCAAAAGATTGATCGAAATTCCTTGAAACGATTACGCAACTGTTCTTGCATGTCGGTGTCCTCCTTTCGCGGTTATCGGTTTGCAAAGTCAGGTCTGCTTACTTAAAATAGTTCCTGCATGCCTCATGTCAAGGCTATGCCTGGCTGATTTGGAACCATCCTTGTATTCTCATGCACCTGAAAGATACTGTGTCAGGACCTGAATCTTGAATTTCTTCGATTCCAGGATTTGCGAAACTCGGGAAGCAAACCAGGGCTCGGGTCAAATGGGACCTGGGCAATCAAGATAGGTTGCCAATGAGCCAAGGAAGACTTGCCGATCCCTGAGAAAGCTGGCGACTTCCATCAACAAGCACGAAGCAGGACCTGCCTCGCATCAATGAAACGTCAGTATCGGCCAGCCGCGTTCCAATGCCACCTTTTTGAGCTGCTCGGTCGGCTCCACGACCGAGGCGTGCCCCACGAGCTCCAGCAAGGGGATATCGGACTGGTGGTTGCCGTAGGCATGCGAGGCGGCAAGGTCCATGTGAAGCTTATCGGCCAGTTTTTGGGCGTGTTCCCGCTTGTGGTTGTCCGTGCAGATGGGGCCTATTGTCCTGCCGGTCAGGATGCCGTCCGGCCTTACTTCAAGATCGGTGCAGATAAGGTGGTGGAACCCCAGGTCTTGAACCACGGGCTTAAGCAGATACTTGATGCCGGCCGAGATGAGCACCAGGGTATGGCCTTTATCTTGATGCTCATGGACGCGTGCCACAATGTTCGGCGCCAGATGGGGCTTGATGACATCCGCGTAGTAGCTCCACGCGCCTTCCACAAAGGGTGCATAGGGCCGGCCGCGGTAGAAGCTGATGAGGATGCGCGCCATGGTATCATCCGAAATGAGGTGGCGCTGGTAGAAGATATTGGCCGCCATGACTTTGAGGACATATCCTGGAGAAATCAACCGGCGTTCCCACAGGTAGCGGATGCCGAGCTTCGGGCTTTCCACGTCGATCAAGGTACGGTCGAAGTCGAAAAAAGCACCGATCGCGTGTAAGCTCATCACCACCTCCGTCACGATAAACCCAGGGAATAAGGATAAACGAGTTGCGGTCTCGTTACAAGCAGGAGTGTGTCATGAACAGGGCCCAGGTTTTTAAAAAATGGAATTGGCTGGACGGCCTTAAGGTCACCGATCAAATGACTTGGTAAATGAAAGGAGACCCCTACGGCTGCAAGGGGTCTCCTTTTAAGGGCGGTGCAACGTCTCAGCCTCCAGAGAAGGCTAAGACGGATATTTTCGTGCGCAAGCAGCTCTGCCACCGGTGCTCTGAGCCTGTCCTTGGTGCGCACGGGGTCGGATTTACGGTCGCCGCCGAGCATGCTCTCGGAGATGTAAGACTTTTTGATATCCCGTATTTGATCCAGAGTAGCCTGCAGCGTGTTATCGTCAAAGGCCGCAAGCGCATACAGCAAGTATTGATGTCAATAAATAAGCAAAATATAAAGCAATTACAATAGTTTTTACGAATGATAATAATAATGACAAGAATAGGGCGTTCTGTTATGATGATGGCGTAAGCTCGATCTTATCGATTCAAGGAGGCGTCATGGCTGTCATACGAAAAGAGCAGAAGGATAAAACAAAGAATGTATTGCTGCGGGTCAGCATACCGGCGTCGCTTATGTCTGAAATCAATAAGGTCAAAAAGCTCTGCAAGGACACCGACTTCTATTTTGACATCAAGCCCGACGTTATCAGTGCAGTCGAAAAGGCCGTTGAAGAAGCGAAAGCGCTCGTGCAAAAAGAAAAAAAGACAAAATAGAATAACCGTTTTTCATGGTCGCATACCCGGTTGCCTTATCCGGCTGACTTTGAAAAATCGAGTAATGTATCTCATGGTATGCCCCTGAATAATTCTATAAAAAAATTCTCAAACCGCCTAAGCCCGGCCTTGCATCACTGCGTCGCCGGCTTGATGCGGGTGTGTCCGAGCAGGGTATAGCCGTTCACCAGGAAGGCGATCACGTGGGGGCCCTTGAGTAGGGCGCGGCAGGCGGGTACGCCCAGCGGGAAGACATGCGGGACCGTGAGTGAAAAGACCGGGGTCTCGCCGAAGGACAGGGTCAGGAACTGGCCGCACACCACGTTGAGCAGCTCTTTGACCGCGTCCTCGATCATATCGTCCAGGATCTGGTCCTTGGATTCGATGCGCAGGATGCGCGCGGTCAGCAGCGTTGCCAGTGAAGGGTCGAAGAGCAGCCCGATTTCGCCCGAGCTTTCCCCTGCAAAATTGATATGGGCATGCACCAGGGGGGCTTCCATGTCAGGCAGATCGCGCGGGTCGACGATCTCAACCGGCAGAGACGCCATGGTCTTGATCACGGACTCGAGCGCCTGCGCAAGATTTTCCTCAGGCCGGTTCGGCAGGCTTTCCATGACCGTCCTGACGGCCGCATGGATCTGCTCGGCGGTGAAGGGCTTGCGCACATAGGCTTTGACACCTTTTTCCCTGAGGTACTCCATGCGCGTGGCGCTACCCTCGGTGGAAATGATGATCACCGGGACTTTTTTCAGGCGCTTGTCGGCATGCATGCGTTCGACCAGTTCCACACCGCTCATGACCGGCATATTGATATCCGCGAACACCAGATCGATGGGGGAGGTCTCCAGGATCTTCAGGGCGTCTCGGCCGTTGGCGGCGTCGAAAATCTCATGAATCGGGATGCCGCTTTGGCCCAGGGCATTGACCATGACCGCCTTCACGACGGTTGAATCATCCACAATCAGAATATTATATGCCATGCTTACGTGCCTTTCCTGTGCCGTCGTTCTTCTTTGTTGCAAAGAAATCATATGCTATTTCGGTTGATTGGCTCAGTCACTTGAGTCTGGCGCTTTCAAGAGGCCAGGTGTTGCATTATCAATTTGGGAAGGTTATGGTTCTTATAGACCCTTTGGCATGAAAAGGAGCTGAGCATGAAACAGTGCGACCCATTTGCGGTATCCCAAACGGTGATGACCCGGATTCAAAAAGGCGCCTTCCTGACCGTCAAGGCGGGCGAGGCCCTGAATACCATGACCATCGGCTGGGGGCTGATCGGGTTCATCTGGCAGCGGCCGGTCTTCCTGGCGGCCGTGCGCGATTCCCGCCACACCTTCACCATCATCGAAAAGGCCTCGGATTTTACGGTATCCGTACCGGCGGCGGGTATGAAGGAGGCCCTCATGTTCTGCGGAACAAAATCAGGCCGGGATTTGGACAAGTTCAAGGCCGTTGGACTGGTTCCCATGGCAGCCGAGCATACCGTATCCCCGGTGCTCAAGCTTAATGGCATCCATCTCGAATGCCTGATTCGCTTCAAGGCGCCCATGAACCCGGCCCTGCTCGATCCGGCGTTGGAAGAACTCTATCCGGCCAGGGACTACCACACCCTGTACTTCGGCGAGATTTTGGCCTGCTACGAAACCGAGGCCCCATAAACGAAACAAAGCCAGGCAGCTTTAAACTGCCTGGCCCGCCTCTCATTGGTGCCGGTCTCTCGGTGTACTAATCTTATCGTCGCGTTTTCAGAATGCATAACCCCCCCCCCAAGAAAATATTTTACGTAAGCTCTGGCCCGGACCTTCCTTCAGTGTTCCTGCGCCTTGTCCTCGAAGAGTTGGCATTGAAAACCGGAGTTTCGGTACATTTCCTGCGCCGGCAGGAGGCGTGATTTGAAGCCTACGGCCCTGCATCCATACGGGAAGCGGGGGTTGTAGGTGATGAAGAAGTGCCGGCAGGCCAGGCAATTGACATTGGCCGTCCGCGTCTGCTTGTCCGGCATGGGACCGTGCTTCCTGCTCATAATATCTCTGATCGGCTCCCGGACGCTGATAAACGAGTGCGCGGAGCGTGCGGTTGTTTCAGGCATACCCGTCGCAAGGATTTTTCTTGTACCGGCCAGGGACTTGAGCCTATCATGGCGGCTAGAGGGAAAATCCATGAAGCTCAGACCGCATCACATTCTGTGCGTGCGTTTCTTCAATATCGAGCCGCCCGGCAGGGGCGGCGACTTCGAAAACAAAAGCCGCTTGATCAGGATCATGATGAGCAGCGCAGAAGGGCCCGCCATCGAGATCACCCGGGGCGTTGATGAGCTCTGCGCCGCCTGCCCCAGCTTGGGAGAGGGTGGATGCGTCAGCCCCTTCGGCGATGAAGAGAAGGTCGGGCGCTGGGACACCAGGGTTATGCAAGGCCTCGGCATTGCCTACGGCGAGGTCAAAACCGCGGGAGAGCTGCGCCGGCTCATCGATTCCAAGCGGCCGCTTACTTTCTGCAAAGAGCGCTGTCCCTGGAGATCCATCTGCGCGGTATTCGATCAGTAATAAAAAACCGCCGGAAGAACGTGCTGCTGATGGGCGGGGCAGATCTCATTCTTCCGGCGTTGTGTTGAACTGCTTCTAACCTTTCCGGTCAATGCTTGAAGTTGCCATGCCGTTCAGGAATCAATCCCAAGGGCACGGCATCTTTTCACGCGGCCAGTTTCACCGGGAAGTGCTTGTCCTCTTTCACGACAGCCAGGCCGGTGCCCGTAAAAGGCCCCATGCCCTCGGTTCCCCAGGCGTAGTTCAAGTCGTCCATGGCCTCGGTAAGGCCCTTAACGGTTGCTTTTCCGACCCACGCATTGGTGATGATATTTTCAAGCCAGTTTTTAATGTTCTTCATAATGTCCTCCTGTGTCTCGTATATTCGATATTGGTAAGCATCTAGGCGGCCTTTAGCGCCTGATCCTTTTCGTTGTTCACGATATTCAGCACATCGCCCAGGCCGAATTCTTTGTCATAAGCGCCCCAGGGATTGACATCCGGATTTTCCTTGCAGGCCGGGCAGAAGTATTTCACGCTCAGATCTTCCGCGCCCGTACCCCAGATTTCCAACTTGCGGCAATCCCGGCACAGATGCTTGCCGCAGTGTTCGCACTCGGTTACCGCTTCGACTTTTGAGCAAATCTCACAAAGATGTTTTTCATTGGCCTTCATGTTTAAGCCCTCCTTCTTGTTGGCTGACCAGTATAGAGCGAAAGGCGTGCCAAAATGGGCACGGCGCGGCTGAAGATATTAACTAATTGATATTGCTGATTAAAATAGGATGGCCCGTATAAGGAGGCTGGGCCTGCTATGGCCACAGTCCCATAGAACGGCTCTGGCGTTATGGTGTTTACCCCTTAAGGTGGGGGGCGCGTAACTCTGCGAGCGGGAGGAAACAGGGCGTTAAAGGTTTCCACCCCGCCTCCGGTTCAAGGCAATGTCAAAACGTATATACAACCACCAGGCTCGTTCCGTGCGTGACATCCGTGCAGCTGTCGGAACCCTTGGGAACCGTCATCGATCTGATGAATCTCTTTATTATAAGGCCTGCATCCCGCGTATTCTGCTCCTCCCCGTCGTAACCCGGCAGAGGGCACCATGATACAGCGGATTACAATGTCATGGGGATGGCGTTTACCATGTTTGCAATGTTCGTTTTCGCCCGCTCATAGTCGGGATCGTATTGCAGGGCTTCTTCAAACATCTTCTTGGCTTCCTTCATCAGCCGGACGATCTCATCCAGGCTGCCCGACTTCTTTATTGCATCGGCCTTCATCAGGACCATCTCGCCCGAGTAATTCTTCAACGATGCATCGACCGATCTGGTTTCGACGGCGTTGATGATTTTGGCCTGCTTGTCTTCATCCAGCATGACCTTAAGCACAGGGGTGACCTTGGTGAATATCTCTTTCTCCACCAGGAAGAACTGATCCACCCTGCCGGTTGCCGATGCGGCGCCGAGCAGGATACCCTTTTCAACGGAAAAGACCTGCACATTTATCCTGAGTTTCTGCCCGACCACCATGAAGGAGCCCGTGAGGATGTACCTGGCGGTAGCCAGCTTTCCGATGGCCAGCGCCGTAGATGGGTCGGTCAGGCCCGCCTGCTGCAGCTGGTGTTCCCTGAGAATATCGTTTAACCGCTCCCGGTCGACGATATTGAACAGGGAAGTTTCTTCCAGGTCCGTGGTGAGCATGGCGGCGATACCGTACTCCCAGGGCTGGTAGCGCGACCCCTGTTCCTGCTCGGAGGTGTTGATGAATTTCAGAACCGCCAGGGTCGACCGGTGCGTGCGCGGCATGATGAAAGGAAATAATGTGCGTTTTTCCTGCGGCCGGGAAGGGATTGTACTGTTATCCATCGCCAGGGCCATGGCTGCGGCAGAGAACGACACGGTAAGGAGGAAAACAATCAGGAAAAAGCGTTTGTGTTTCATAGCCCCTTCAATACATACACGAAGTGTTATTCCAAGGTATAAAATAATTTAAAGGGATGTGGTTTGCGTGTCAAGGCATACAATCAAAATTATGGGGTAATTTTCAGCTCTGAAATTGGGGACATAAAAAAAGCCCTGGGTCCCCAATGAGTACCCAGAGCTTTTTTAAAAACTTGTGAACCTTGGCGGTCCCAAGGGGATTCGAACCCCTGTTACCGGCGTGAGAGGCAGGGTACATAACTTTGAAGCCATCCCGCAAATGGTCTGATACAGCAAAATAGCTGGTTTTCAAAAATTGCCTGGGGTACTTTTGGGGTACTAATTCCAGATATTCGTTGAAAAAAGAATCGCCGGTACCCCACGCGGTACCCCACTATTTTGCCCCTGGATTGCTCCTCATCCTGGGTTTATTTATAAAAAGTATAGATATCATCTGAAGATTGGAACGTGCTGATCACTCTATCCCTGTTGAAGATGCAATGAACCTGTATTCCGATCTTAAAGATTCTCAATTAATAATCCTACCCAATACAGGCCACATGGTGCAGTTCATCAGAACCGACGAACTTGTCAGAATCATCTGTGAAACAATAGGAAACACCACCATTCAATAACCCGTAGTTGACAAACATCTCCTAAAGAACCAGAATCTCTACTGGTCCAAGATTGACAGGGTCATTTATTGATTAGGAGGAGGATTCTATGTGTCGGTGGTGTCGTATGGTGTATGGAGTGCTGTGCCTAGGGTTGCTTGTGCCGCACGGTCTTTACGCAAAAGATTATACGTTACCCGAGCTATACCGCATGGCGCTGGAACACGCCGAAAAAATCAAGGTATCCGAGCAGGATGTCGTTATAGCCGCACTGGACAAAGACAAAGCCGTGGCAGGCCTTAGACCGCGCATCTCCGGTTTTGCCAGCCATACCCAATACAGCCGCGAGATCACCAATGACTGGGGGGGGCTGGTTCAGCCCAAGCATTCCGGAACATGGGGCGCCAAGGTTGAGGAGCAGCTCTCATTATCGATGCGGGAAATTACGGCCGTGAGCATGGCTAAAAAGACCGTCGAGAAAGGCATGCTCGACCTGGACAGCGTCAGGGAAGAATATCTGCAGGATGTGGCCGCGGGATATTATGAGGTGCTCAAGTCACAGAAAGAGCTTGAAATCGCTGATGCCAACCTGAAACGTCTTGAAACCTATCGTCTGGCGGCCCAAAAACGCGTTCAGTTCGGCGAAGCGGCGCATGCGATTCTGTTGCGCGCCGAAAGCGAGTTGTCCAATGCCCGGGCTGAACGCATCAAGGCGGAAAATGATCTGGAGGTGAACAAGGCGGTCCTGGCGCGCATGACGGGTATTGAAGAAGAATATCACCTCGTGCCGGAAGCGGAGAACGCCCGGACGATACTCCCTCTGGAAGAATTGCGATCTAAGGCGCATGCCAGGCGCGCCGATCTGCGCGCGCTTGACTACGAAAAGAAAATCGCAGAACAGAATATCCGCTTTATCAAGGGCCAGCACTGGCCAAGCATCAACCTCTCCGGTGGGTCACAGGTGTCTCATCAGAGTCCCAGCGATGAGGACTTAAACAGGCAAAGCCTTTACGGCACCCTTTCATTGAACATACCCCTTTTTCAAGGTGGAATGGTAAAGGCCGATGTTGCCCAGGCAACGGCCCGATTGCGGCAGGCCGAACTGAAATATCAGGACCTGAAAAAGAACATTGACGTGCAGATCGAAACCGCCTACCGTGATGTCGTCAGCCAGCAGGCCATGCTCAAGTACCTGGAAGACCAATGCACCTACACCAACGAGAACTATCATGCCCTGGTCAGACAGTTCGAGCTCGGGTTTGCCAGCAACCTTGATGTGGTGGATGCCAATGCGCTCCTGGTCACGAGCGAGCAGAAGCTGGCCCAGGCAAAGTGCGAATGTCAGGTTTCCCTGGTGCGCCTCAAGAAAGCCGCCGGTGTATTCCTCAATGAATTGGCGCTTTCCACCAAATCTGTTGAGGACTTGATCGGGAAACATCCTTTCCTTGAACCGTATCCGAAAATAGATGGATGGGAACCAGGTCAATCGTCCTGGAATGGAAGTTACTGTCATTGATGTTGATTGCTCGGTCAATCACTGCACAGCCATTTTTTTATAAAAATATGTTGATAGAAGGTAACCTATGTGATAACCGCATAGGAGCACTACGGTGTACGATAAGAGGTTGTGAGGTTTCATAAACTCTTACGCGGTTGCAAGGATGTATTGAGGGGTAAGCAAGTCTCAGCGTTGATATGCCGACAAGTTTTTTTACCGCCGTTGTCCATCGTGATGACGGAATTAAAGCTGCTGTTTTGATAGATTTTTGGTTCATGAAATCGATGCGAGGAGGGGGTTGCAAAGGCTGTGCAGAGGGATGAACCAAGCCTGATCGACAGCGGACTGACCTGTCTGGCGATCCTCGGTCAATACTATCAGATTGCCCTGGAGCCGGCCCAGCTCAAGCATCAGTTCGGCGACGGCGAAGAACCGTTTAGCGCGCTGGAAATCCTGCGCGCCGCAAAGGCCGTGGGCTTCAAGGCCCGCTCCGTCGCCTCCGCCCCTGAGCGCCTGACCAACACCATCCTGCCCGCTATCGCCCAAACCCCTGAAGGCCAATACTTCATCATCGCGCGCGTCTCCGAGGATGAGTCCTCTATGGGCGCCGCCCCCAACGCCGGCCCGGCCAAGCTCCTGATCCAGGAAATCGCCAAGCCGCCCCGCACCGTTACCCCGGATGAACTCAAGGTCATGTGGACCGGCCAGGTCATCCTCATCACCCCGCGCCGCACCCAGTTCTTCGGCGCCCAGCGCCCCTTCAACCTGAAATGGTTCATCCCGTCCCTGGTCAAGTACCGCAAGCTCTTTGGTGAGGTCATCATCGCATCGCTTTTCCTACAGCTCTTCGGCCTCATAACCCCGCTTTTCTTCCAGGTGGTCATGGACAAGGTCCTGGTGCACAAAGGGCTCACCACTTTGGATGTGCTGGCCATCGGCTTCCTGGTCATCTCGTTCTTCACGGTGCTGCTTACGGGTTTGCGGACCTATATCTTTTCCCATACCACCAACCGTGTGGATGTCGAGCTGGGCTCACGCCTGTTCCACCACCTGCTGCGTCTGCCGCTGGCCTATTTCGAATCCCGCCAGTGCGGCCAGACCGTGGCCCGCGTGCGTGAACTTGATACCATCCGGAATTTCCTGACCAGCTCGTCGCTCACCTTGCTGCTCGATCTCTCCTTCACGCTCATCTTCTTCGTGGTCATGTGGTTCTACAGCCACGCGCTTACCATTTTCGTGCTGGCCACCATCCCGTTTTATGCCGTACTTTCGATCTTCATCACGCCCATCCTGCGCCACCGCGTGGACCAGAAGTTCAAGTACGGCGCGGCCAACTATTCCTTCCTGACCGAATCCATCACCGGCATTCAGACGCTGAAAGCCTCGGCCGTGGAACCCCAGATGCAACGCCGCTGGGAAGACAACCTGGCCATGTACGTGACCACCTCGTTCCGTTCCCAAAACCTGAACAACATCGCCAACCAGATCGCGGGCTTCATCAGCAAGGTCACCACCCTGGGCATCATCTGGTGGGGCGCGCACCTGGTCATGAATTCGCAGATGACGGTCGGCCAGCTCATCGCCTTCAACATGCTGGCCGGTCAAGTTACCTCGCCCATCCTGCGGCTGGTCCAGCTCTGGCAGGATTTCCAGCAGGCCGGCATATCCATGCAGCGCCTGGGTGATATCTTGAATGCCCCGGCCGAGCCCGGTTTCAACCCCAACCGCAGCACCCTGCCGCAGCTGGGGGGCGAGGTGCGCTTCGAACATGTGCGTTTCCGTTACCGGACGGATGCCCCCGTGGTGCTCGAAGACCTCAGCCTGGAGGTCAAGCCCGGCGAGGTGCTGGGCATCGTCGGCCGCTCCGGCTCGGGCAAAAGCACACTTACCAAGCTGGTGCAGCGCCTGTACGTGCCTGAAGCCGGCCGCGTCATGGTCGACGGGGTGGACCTGTCCATCGTGGATACTGCCTGGCTGCGCCGCAATATCGGCGTGGTGTTGCAGGAAAATTTCCTCTTCAACCGCAGCATCCGTGAGAACATTGCCCTTTCCAATCCGGGCCTGCCCATGGAGGCCGTGGTCCAGGCCGCCCAACTCTCCGGCGCGCACGATTTCATCTGCGAGCTGCCCGAAGGCTATGATACCCTCGTGGGCGAACAGGGCTGCACGCTCTCCGGCGGTCAGCGCCAGCGCCTGGCCATCGCCCGGGCGCTGATCACCAACCCGCGCATTCTCATTTTCGATGAGGCCACCAGCGCCCTGGACTACGAAAGCGAACGCATTATCCAGGACAACATGCATGCCATATGCACCGGCCGCACGGTCTTCATCATCGCCCACCGCCTTTCCACGGTACGCACCTGCAACCGCATCATCGTCATGGAAAAGGGCCGTATCGTCGAAAGCGGTTCGCACGAAGAGCTCCTGGCCTTGGGTGGCTACTATGCCAAGCTGCACAGCTATCAGAGCGCCGCGCCCACCATCATCCCGCACGCTAAACCCTTGGCCCGCTTCGTGAAACCCATCCAGGAGGCGGCTGAATGAAGTCTAGCTGCAACAGCTGGCGCTCCTTTGCGATGATAAGGCTGCAACCATCCCTGACCGTTGATCCCCTCCTCGCTCGGTCCTATAAGAACTCCCTCTCCAATTCGCGGGAGAGGGTTGGGGAGAGGGGGGCTGATGCCCTATTAACATCGTCTCCCCGGCGAAAGCCGGTGTCCAGGGAGTTTTTTGAACTCTGGATTCCGGCTTTCGCCGGAATGACGGAATTCATATGGAATAACCGAGTCTTTTTTGAGGTACACCCATGAAAGCTGATTCTCCCGGTTTCTTCCGCACTTTCATGGACGCCTGGCGCAATCGCGGCTCCCTGGGGGATGGCCGCATAGGCGCAATCGAGCGCAATTTTCTGCCCGCGGCCCTGGAGATCCAGCAGACCCCGCCTTCGCCCATCGGCCGCATGCTGGCCTGGTCGATCGTGATCCTCTTCATCATCGCCATCATCTGGGCCTGTCTGGGAAAGATCGATATTGTCACCACCGCGGATGGCAAGACCATTCCGAGTGGGTATGTCAAGCAGATCCAGCCCCTGGAAAAGGGTGTGGTCAAGGCCATCCATGTGCGTGAAGGCCAGGTGGTCAAGGCCGGCCAGCCGCTCGTCGAGCTGGACCGCACGCTTACCGCGGCCGATCAGACCAAGCTCGCCAAGGAACTCGCCTATCTCGACCAGACCATCAAGCGCCAGGAGATCTTCTCCAGGCTGCTCGCCAATCCGTCCCAGGTTCAGGATATGAAAAAGCTCAACACCCTGTTCCCGGAAGGTCAGGTGGTAGAAAACGGCGCCAGCCAGGTTGACCTCCTCCTGCAGCAATGGCGCAGCCACCAGACCCAGCGCGAGACCTTGCAGGCCCAACTGCGCGAAAAGCAGGCCGAGAAACTCTCCAGCCTGGAGGTGGTCCGGCAGCTGGAGGCCACGGTCCCGCTCATCGCCAAGCGTACCGATGCCAGTAAAAAATTATCCGAAGAAGGCATCGTGGCCGAAGGCGATTATCTGAAACTCAAAGAAGAGTACATCCAGAAATCCCAGGCCCTTTTAGCCGAGCGCGCGCGTCAGATCCAACTGAATGAAGGCATCGGCGTAATCGGCAAGCAGCTCCAGTCTCTGGATGCCGAGGCCGAGCGCAAGGCCATCTCCGACATGCAGGATGCCCAGCGCCAGCGCCAGGGCATCATCCAGGAACTCTCGAAAGCGCAGGACCTCAATGCCCGCCAGGTGCTCTATGCACCCGTGGCCGGCAAGGTGCAGCAGCTCGCGCTCACCACCATCGGCGGCATTGTGCAGCCGGCCCAGGTGCTCATGCTCATCGTGCCCGGCGGGGATAATCTGGAGGTCGAGGCCAGTATCCAGAATAAGGACATCGGCTTTGTGTCTGTGGGTCAGAAGGCCGAGGTCAAGGTGCATACCTTCCCGTTCACGCGCTACGGTGTCATTGATGCCACGGTGATGGATGTCAGCAAGGACGCCGTGGTGGTGGATAATTCAGCCGCGGCATCCAAGGATGCCAAGAATGTAGGATGGGTGGAGGGCAGCGCAACCCATCAATCGATCTACAAGATGCGTCTGAAGCTTGCCAAGAACTGGCTCATGGTGGACGGTAAGCGGGTCGAGCTCATCCCCGGCATGGCTGTCTCGGCCGAGGTCAAGACCGGCAAACGGCGGCTGATCGAGTTCTTCCTCTCACCGCTGGTGCAGCATGTGGATGAGAGTGTGCGGGAGCGGTGATGAATATATGGCGAATTCGCCATAATTAAATATCGGGGCTGTTTACTGGAAAGCTGAGAGAAAAGGGTGTTCAACCCACTGCGCGGGTTCCCCGGGGAGAGGGACAGGGTGATGGAGAGGATCATGAATTTTAATGAGCGGCAAAGATCGGAAAAGAGAGAAAATGGGTCAAGGCCTGACGTGAACTAATGTCCAGAAAACATTCATACGAGCCAATTGCAAAACTCCTCCGGCGTCATACCGGCGGAAGCCGGTATCCAGTATTTTCAAATATTTGTGGACCCCGCCCCGGCCTGCGCCAGGGTGACGACGCCGGGGTGACGGGTTTGCCGAGTTATGCAATTAGCTCATACAATAAAATTTTTTAAGGAGTAACTCAGATGGCTAAACAGAATTGGCAACAGGACGTACCACAGGCACAGCAACCAGGCAATCAGGCGAATGCAGCGCAGCCGGGCAGGCAGCGGCCGATGCGTTTTGTGGAGGAGGATGTCAAGACCCAGTACGCCGGCTTGTTCAATGTCGGGTTCGGCGCGGAAGAGGTTATGCTTTTCTTCTGCAACCCGTCGGTTGATCCGGGCGTGATCAAAGTGGAATCCAAGGTGGCGATGTCGCTGAAAAACGCCAAACGCCTGGCCGTCACGCTGGGCAAGCTACTCAGCCAATACGAGGCCGCCAACGGGGTAATCGATATCTCCGCCCCGCGGGCGGCAGAAGATGAAAGCCAAAAGGAAAAGGTGTTCCCTGAAATAAGCTAGGGTGATTCCTGGCTCGTGCCTGGAGTTGGTGAGGGCTTGAAAGGATGAAGAAGGTGTTCGGATGGGAGGTCAGTTTGTGGGAGATGAACGAGGAATGCAGGGAATGAGAAGAGATAGTGAATGTCAAGATTCAAGACCTGAAACCTCGGGTTTCTTGGACGCCCCCCATGTGGCTCCTCTGGTCTATGTGCTACTAAATGCCCAAATGTTTGTATGTTTGTGGCAGTATGTATGGATGATTAGACAATGAAAAAAGATAATATAGAAATCCAAGATCAGGCAGCAATAGTACATGATAATTTTAAATATTTTGTATTTATTGGATATGTGGCAATATTTGTCATTTTAACATATCTGCTTCCTGATGAGAAAGTTTATGAAATACCTTACATAAAAGAATTGATTGGCTTTATGGGGAATGTTTTGCCGAGTGTTGAAAATTTGGGTAAGTATTCAAACTTTCCCCAAACGGCACAATTGATGTATTGTTTAGGGATTTTATCAATGCCTTTGATGGCTATTTTTTGCTACTATACTATACCCATCACGCCTAATATAAAGATATTACAACATAGATATATTTTTACAATATTTATAATATCATCATGTTTTATTGGTTTGTTATTGCCTTTTGTTATGTTTTCACAGGCTCCGCATATCATTCCTCAAGGGAGACGTGATTACTTAATTATTAGCACATATAATTCAAGAATTGATTTTATCATTGCTACGCTGGGTTCCATTGGCGCAGCGATATATTTTTTTCTGGTTTTTATAAAAATTATTAGTGCCTTGCCAAAAATATTGAAATAAAAATTCAAAACTTGGTGGGAGGGATTATGTTGGATGAAGTTACGGAATATTTAACATCACCTGAGTATAAAGAAGATCTTGCAATTTTTACTCAAAGTTGGAATGCGTTTAAAGCTGATTATTTGTCTAATTTGATACAGAATCTTGATAATTTATCAGAAGCAGAACAATATAGCAGGCTGTTGAAATTTGATTTACTGGGGAGCACATAAACCAACATTTGCGATGAATTTGGGTAATGATCGAGCAGAGAGCCGGAGAATATCCATCTGATCGATTCGTTTGAATGCCTTTCAACTCCG
>Ga0209270_1000264_pt1 | contig 129224 bp, 112 predicted proteins | sample MTBAKSrepl1MetaG_FD_187456 | JGI IMG/M metagenome (GOLD analysis project Ga0209270, IMG submission 187456) | Enrichment culture microbial communities from Arthur Kill intertidal strait, New Jersey, USA, that are MTBE-degrading - MTBE-AKS1... | ecosystem: Environmental > Aquatic > Marine >...
AGGCACGTCGAGGTCTTCCGGATGGGCAGTGTGAGAACTTCCATCCTCGGGAGACCTCGACCCCTACCCGGGCACCGCCACGCCGACCGGCCTCACCGCAGGGCTACACCCTCGTTCGCGAAGAGCCTCTAGACTGCGAGCGAGTAGACAGGATCGACTCTCTCCCCGGAACTAGAGAGGCCGCACTGGCCGTGAGTTTCCACTACGAAGCCGAGACCCTCGACGACCTCCTGCACGCGACCTACGAGCACGTGCTTCGCGACGGACACCCGGTACAAAGCACAAAGGGCAGGTCGCGCGAGACCGTCGGGGCGTCCCTAGTCCTGCGACAGCCTCGCAATCGGGTTTCCCGAACCGAGATGCGCTACGTCTATGTCACGCCTCTGGCCGAGCTCTGCTGGTATCTGAGTGGGAGCAACCGCGGTGACGCGATCACGCCGTACCTCGAGAAGTATAAGGAGTATGTCGAGGATGACGGCAGGGTCTACGGCGGTTACGGCCCGCGAATCTTTGGAGACGGACCGAACCGCCAAGTCCTCAATGCGATCGAGTCTCTTCGAAAGAAGCACTCATCTCGCCGTGTCGTAGTACAGTTTCTCGACAAGGCCGATATGTACGGCAAGTACCACGCGGACATACCCTGTACCAACACAATGCAGTTCCTCATTCGCGACGACAGGCTTCACTCGATCGTGTCCATGCGCTCGAACGACGCATGGCTCGGCCTCGTTCACGACGTCTTCGCCTTCACGATGATCCAAGAGATGGTGGCGCGGGATCTTCGCGTCGACCTAGGTACCTATACGCACTTCGTTGGCAGCCTACACCTGTACGACAACAAGTTGGACCTCGCACAAGAACTCGTTGAGGAGGGTTTGCAGGATACTACAAGGCCAATGGACGAAATGCCGGAAGGCAGCCCGTGGGACGCCGTGCATCAGCTTGTCGTCACCGAGGAGGCGGCGCGGTCTGGAACGCCTACGGAGCAAGTCGCCCTGCCTGACGATCCCTACTGGGCGGACCTTGCGCGCGTCCTGATCGCCTACCATCGACGGAAAGCGGGCGACAGCGCCGAGGCATCTCGCCTCGAAGGTGAGATTCGCCTGCAACCTATACGCGAACTTCTGGAACGAAAGGCAACGAGGGGAACTGACTTGTGCTAGGAACTATTGCGGGACTCACCGGTCGATTGGCGAGCCGTGCCCTCCCGGCAGAAGTCGTGTCATGGGCATCCCCCGTACCCTACTTTGGCAACATATCCAGCGCCAGGATTGCCACTGTTGGGATCAATCCGAGCAATCTCGAGTTCGTCGATGGCGCGGGAAAGCCTCTCGTCGGCACGGCGCGCAGGCTCGAGACACTCGACTCTCTCAGTCTCGCCGCGTGGCAGGAGGCCGATGGGCAGACCGTGCGAACACTGGCGCGAAGTTGCGCGATGTACTTCCGGGTGAATCCCTACCGCCGCTGGTTCGACGTCCTCGAGCGAATACTCGCGGTTGGAGGGTACTCCTACTATTGCGGACAGTTAGCTGCGCACGTGGATCTCGTCCCGTTCGCGACGGCCACCAAGTGGGGCGAACTCCCTTCTCGTGTCCGTAGGTCGCTCATCGCAGATGGCAGGGTGCCGCTTGCGGAACTGATCGCATCTTCGCACCTCGAGGTTCTTGTTCTCAATGGCCGGTCCGTCGTCGATGCCTTTGTAGCTTCAACAGAATCTGACCTGAGCGTCACGCCAGTTGATCAGCTGAGCCTGCCTCGAGCAGGCGGGAAACACATACAGGGACTGCGCTGGGATGGTGTCGTGACACACATCGCGGGGTATGACCTCGGCCGCGAAGTGCGCGTCGTTGGTTTCAACCACAACCTGCAGAGCAGCTTCGGAGTGACGAGGCGCGTAATGGAGAGAATTGGCGCGGAAGTCGGTGATGCATGTGTCTAGTCGGCCCCCTATCCGACCCCGCGACGTCCAGCGCGCCGCTCAGCTTCGCGAACTACTAGTGCAGTTTGAAGCCACGAGTGGACCCGCCCCTGGGGTCACGAACGACGTCGTGCGTGAGACCTTCCTTGCCCAGCTGATCGACTCCGAGCGACGTGTCGAGTACGTCCGCCGTTTAATTGGGCGCGATATCTCCGACTCTGTGTTGAGGTCAGGTGGCCGCATATTCGACCCCCTCCGCGGCGCGGTCCTGATGGCGCGTCGGGGCAACCACGATGAGGCCTGCTGGCTCGTCTTTCTATCGGCACACTTCGCGCGGAACCGACGTACGGAGTGGCAACTCGCGGGCGACTTCTATAACCAGTTGGGATCGGGCACGCAGTGGACATGGCTAGAAGTATCGACCCATCCCTACGATGTTCTTCCTTGGCTCGACGCTCACCGCGAGGACCTGAGAGCGGCCGGCGGCCGGTTCGGCAACCACAGGAAGTACGAGAGCCTCGCGGCCACCGGCACGGGACTGGCAATCGTAACCTACGTCGACTGGGTCGGTCCGAGTCACGAGACGTTGTTCGCGCACTCGGCGCCCGCGGTGGCGACTCCGCGCGAGCGATTCGGGCAGCTCTACAAGTCGATGGCGCAGGTCGCGCGCTTTGGCCGTGTGGGCCGGTTCGATTACCTCACCATGCTATACAAGCTAGGCCTAGCGGATATTGAGCCGGACGCGTGCCATATTGACGGCAGCGCCACCGGCCCCAGGACTGGTGCGAAGCTGCTGCTATGGGGCGACGCAAGAGCTGTGGTCGGGACGAAGATCCTAGAGGCGCGGCTAAGAGCTCTTGCGGACTCCCTCGGCGTCAGTGCCGATGTCCTCGAAGATGCTCTGTGCAACTGGCAGAAGAGCCCAGCGGCGTATGTCTTCTTCGGCGGCTGACGGCTGGGCTACTTGGCGACCAGGGTAGTGCCCTCCCAGCGATAGCGACGCTTTAGGCGGTTGAATTGGTCGCGGCCCACGTAGCCCCAGTGTTGCAGTTGGCCGACTAGGAGTCCTGGAGAGATCCCGAGACGAGCTGCGACGTGAATGAGATCGCGGTAGGTGCCGCGACTCAGCTCGGCCACGTTGGTCGCTTCGCCGAGGATCACCGACTCCGCGAAGCGGTCGGCTTCGTCCTCAAGATCGTCATCCCCAGCTGCGTCCATGTCGAGGTCAATGAATGTCTCGTGCTTCTTGTTGTGGCAAAGAATGTGGCCGACTTCGTGGAAGAACGTGAACCAGAAGTGGTCGTCGCTCAGGTGCCTCGCGCTGAGCTGGATGACGGGTGCGCCTTGTATCCACCTCGTGGCTCCGCTAGCCCGGCATCCGTCTGGCGCCGGCACAATCCGAACGGTGACACCCGAGCCAGCCGCAATACGCTCCAGTTCGGGAACGAAACGCTCGGGGTTGGCAATGCGGGTTAGCCGTCTCAGGGCCGGGAGGCTAGCTCGCAGACCATCCGCATCGAAGTGGCGTTGAGCCTGGCGAGCTTCCAGATCGCCCGCGCGGAACCAGACGAGGGTGGCGTTCTCGTCGTTCTCGAACGTCACCGAGGTGCGATAGCGGGCGACCCGCGCCTGTCGGGGGTATCGGTCCAACCACTCTTCGAAGTCGTCGACGCCAAAGAACGTCAAGCATTGGTCTATCTGGTCGTGCCAATCACGGGTCGTGCGGATCCAGCCGAAGTCTCTCATGTCCGACAGTGGCAGGCTGGTCGACCAGTCTGCGGCCATGACGCGGAACCTGTCCTCCACGTACTCCGCCTCGCGCGTTAGCCAGAACCGTGCGGATGCGCCGAAGGTGCGGCTCAACCGGTCGGCACGGTCGGCGCTAATCGGTGCCTGGCCTGCCAGGAGCGCTTTGGCTTCGGCCACAGGACTTCCGAGTGCGGCTGCGAGGTCTTCGATGCCGAGGTCACGCTCATCCATGATGCTTCTAATCGTTGCACCCGGCGCCGACGCCCACCGGGGTGCGAGGCCGCTCGTCATGCGCGCTCAACTCCAATGACTTGGACGTACGACACTCTCGCCCAATCGACGCGCCCATCTTCCCGGAGTGGAAGTCGCCTGTGATTTGCTTTCAGCACGAGGCGCGTGTCTCGTCCGATGCTGATCCGCAGTTCCCGGCCTGCCTCACCGCCGGTCGTCGGGTTCCCCACGGGCAAGTCCTCCACGGTGACAGCCGCGCGAACGTCGGCCAAGCGAGCACGGAACGCCTCTGCCGTGTCGGGGCCGAGGTAGGCATCGGCGGCACTCGGGTTCTCGCAGAGGTCGCGGATCTTGGTGCTACCGAAGGCGATGATCACGGGCCCTTCCCGGCCGAGGCTTCGTGATGGTTCAGTCTAGTCCGTGTCCCTGATGCTCGGTCTGTGACGCGCGGGCGGGCCTTGAGGAAGCCCGTTCCGCGTGTGGTCGGTGGGGCGCGGTGAGCCGCGGATGGGTGCCCCGAAAGGCAGAGCGGCCCGCACGGAGGCTGTCTAGCATGGCGGGCCGTGGGGGGCGGGCCGGTCACCCCGGAGCTGCCACCTGCCCCCGCGCGTGGTCAGCCTGTGGTCAGCGAGCACCCCGGAACGGGGTCACCCCACGAACTACCTGCATGTAGTTCCGCAGGTCAGCGCGTTATCCACAGTCCAAGATCGAACTCCTAAAGCGGGTGTCGGCAGTTCGAATCTGCCCAGGCGCACCGAGACAGAGGCGCAGGGGCACAGGGGTGCGGCAGGGGCGTACGGCTGCCCGCCTGAGCCGCCGAGTGTCGGGTCGACCGGGGTGCACCTCAGTCGCGGCCGACCACAGCCACCTCGACCTCGGTACGTCGGACGAACCCGAGCGACTTGTAGAGCGCGAGCGCCGCGGTGTTCGTGGCCCATGCGTGCAGGAACGCGGCGGATCCTTCGGCCGCAGCCCTAGCCGCCACCAGCCGGGACAGCCGCCGGGCGTAGCCGCGGCCGCGCACGTCGGGGTGCGTGCACACGCCGCTCACCTCGACGAAACCGGGTGGGCGCATCCGTTCGCCGGCCATCGCGACCAGACGGCCGTGCTCGCGGATGCCGACGAACCGGCCCATCCGGTGCGTCCCGGCCAGGAACGGCCCCGGTTCGGTGAGTGCGGCCAACGTCACCATGTCTGCCGCGTCGTCCGGGCCGAGGTCCACCACGTGCTCGTCGTCGCCGGGCTCGGGTACCACCGGACCAAGGGCGACCAGCTGTACGCCGAGAGCCTCACGGCGCACGACCAATCCGTGAGGGACGCTCGGCCGCGGCACCTGGAGCAGGACCACCTGCTCTCCCGGTCCGACGAGTGCGCCGAGCGCCTCGAGCGACTCGGGGCTCTCGTCGCGGGTTCCGGCGAACACGTTGACCTCGGGGTCGTAGCGTCTCGCCGGCCCCGTGCCGACGGCGAGCCGAGTGTGGCCGCCGGTCAGCGAGGCCCACACCGGGCGGTCGAGCGGGTGCTCAGCCACGGCCGGTCCGGTCGACTGCCCGCGCCGGAAGGCCCTCCTCGAGCGCCCCGTCGGGCAGGTCATCCTCGAGTGCCCGGCCCGGCGCGGCATCCTCGAGTGCCCGGGCCGGAAGGCCATCCTCGAGCGACCGCGCCAGCGCGCCGTCCTGGACGGCACGCTCCAGCTCGGTGAGCTGCCCTAGCAGTGGTCCGTCCAGCCCGGCGCACACCGCCGCGACCGCTGCGTCCACCCGGGGCCAGAGCTCGGCCTCGCACCGGGCGAGCAGCTCGCTCCCGGTGGCGGTGAGCGCGACCCGGCGAACGCGCGCGTCCGCGCCGTCGGCGGTGACCGTCACCAGGCCGGCGCCGGCGAGCCGTGCCACGGTGCGGGTGACGCCGGGCTGCGTGAGGCGCAGCGCCTGCGCCAGCTCGCCGACGGTCAACGGGCCGAGCCGGCCGACCGCCGCGAGCGCGGGCAGCTGGGCCGCGGGCACGTCGACGCCCCGGGCGCGCAGCCACTCCTGCGTGGCTCCCTGCACGCGCTCCCCGACTCGGCGCAGTCGGCTGCCGAGGGTGAGGTGTCCGAGCTCGGCGACGACGTCCTCCATGCGCTCAAGATATATGCCTAGGTATTTATTGCCAATCCTCACGCGCTGGAGGCGACCGATGCCCGGACCGCGCTCCGATCGACGCCGTCGCGTGGAAGTTCCTCCCGGTCTGCGGGGTTGGTCCAGGCAGAGACGCCGACCACGAGAGGACACCGGGATGCGCGCACTGTGGAACGGCACCGTCATCGCCGAGGCCGACGACACCGTCGTCGTGGAGGGCAACCACTACTTCCCGGCGGACTCGGTGCGCTGGGAGCTCCTGGAGGCCTCCGACCACCGCTCGACCTGCGGGTGGAAGGGCCAGGCGCGGTACTGGTCGGTGGACGACGGCAGCCGGCGTGGCACGGACGTCGCCTGGTCGTACCCCGAGCCGTTGCCCGCCGCCGGCCAGATCGCCGGCCGGGTCGCGTTCTGGCGCGGCGTGACGGTGGAGGGCTGAGGCGGCACCACGCACGAGGCCGGCCCGGGGATCGTCTCCCCGGGCCCGGATCAGGGGCTGGCCCTGAGCAGTGCCGTGCCGTCGGCCGCGACGAGCTCGATGGAGTCGATCGCCGAGACCGGCAGGTCGGTCGCAGCAGGCACCGTGATGGTGCGGCCTGGCACGGCCGCCCAGGTCGCGACCTGCTGGGTCGAGCGGTCGTTGCCCACGACCACGAGGGCGTAGGTCGCGGTGGCCTGGTAGCCGCTCGGCTGCCCACCGCTCGCGCCGGCCGCGGCATCGTCGGCATAGGTGCAGGTCAGCTCGATCCTCGTGCCCCAGGCGACCTGCTCGAACGCGACCGACGCGGTGACCGGGGACGGCTCGACGGCCTGCATGGCCACGACCTGCCCACCGGCGTCGCGGTGCCCGGTGAGCGCCACGGGCGAGGCGGGGAGCACCAGAGCGAGCACGACCGCGGCGGCCGCCGCGAGCGCTCCCGCCCCGGCCAGGCGCCGCCGTCGGCGCACTTCGCGGCGCCGGGCCGCCCAGAGCGCCCCGGCGAGGACGGATTCGGGGACCGGCGCGACGGGCGGGCCGGGCACGGCCGCGGTGAGCGGGTCGGCGTCGGCGATGCGGTCGACCATGTCGGGTGGCACCAGGTCCAGCAGCGCGGGCAGGGAGCCCACCTCCTCGACGGCGGCGCGGCAGTCCGCGCACTCGCGCAGGTGCTGCTCGAAGGCGCTGCGCTCAGGCTCGTCGAGCGCGCCCAGCACGTAGGCCTCGGCGTCGATGCGCCAGGGGTCGGTCACCGGGTCACTCCCTTCTCCTCCAGGGCCAGGCGCAGGGCGCGCAGCGCGTAGTGGGTGCGCGACTTCACCGTGCCGTCCGGGATGCCGAGGATGCGGGCCGCCTCCGCGACCGACAGGCCGCGGAAGTAGCAGAGCACCACGACCTGCCGGTGCTCCGGCGTGAGGCGGGCGAGCGCGTCCGCGACGATCCAGCCGTCCAGCACCTCGTCGGTCCAGGTCTCCGGCCCGGCCCCGGTCTCGGGCGGCTCGTCGGTGCTGATCTCGCGGCCCGCGCGCCACTGGTCGATCACCAGGCGTCGGGCCACGGTGAACAGCCAGGACCGCACGGCCCCGGGCGGCCGGGTCAGCACCTCGGGGTGGCGCCAGGCGCGGATCAGGGTCTCCTGGACGACGTCCTCCGCGCGGGCCCGGTCGCCGCCGGTCAGGCGCAGGACGTACCCCCACAGGCCCCGTCCGTGCTCGGCGTGCAGGGCGACGAGCACCTCGGCCGTGCTCGTCGCCATGCCGCCACCTCCGCGCACCGCGTCGTCACCCGTGGATCGGCGTGCCGTCGGCGTCGAGGACCCACCACACGTCGTTGACGCCCTGGCCGTTCACGTCGCCCGGCTTGGCGTCCTGCGCCCAGTAGTACAGGGGCCAGCCGTCGTACGTCACCTGGGTGGTGCCGTCGGTGCGCTCGACCGTGCCGAGCTTGCCGTCGTCGGCGCCGGTCCCGGCCGCGGGCGCGCCATCGGTGAGCAGGGGCGGCCAGGCCGAGGCGCACTGGTCGTAGCAGGTGCTCGGATCGCCCTGGGTGTCCTTGTCGAACATGTACAGCGTCATCCCCGCCTGGTCCACCAGGACCTCTCCGAGCGAGGTCGAGCCAACCTGGACGGCGGTGCCCGCGCCGGCCTCGGCCGCGGAGCCGGCGCCGTCCGACGAGGACTCGGTGGTGGCCGTGCTCGCGGACGGTGCTCCTGCGTCCGAGGCGGCCTGCGCCGCGCACCCGCTCAGGGCGAGCAGTGCCACACCCGCCACCGCCCAGTGCCGGGTCCTGAGCCACGGTCGGGTCCCATGTGCCTGGTTCATCGCGATCCTCCTGCGTCGACGTCTCGGTCGACGGTGATACGGGCCGGCGGGCCGATCGGTTCACCGCAGGGTGCGGGGAGCGGCCCGAGACGAGCGGAGGAGGTGGCGCGCGGGAGGGGCAGCGCAGCAGGCGACGGCGCTCGGGCTCGCGCCCGTGCCGTGCCGGGTGAACCGTCGTGCACGCTCCGACGTAGTCCTCCCGAGGGCGCCGACGAGGGTCGCCGGTGCCCGTGAGGAGGTTGGGATGGCTGCTCTCGCTGTGATCCGGTCCCTGACGTCGGCGTCGGTGATGCTCTCCGGCGTGGTCCACCTCGTGCTCTGGGCGCAGGGCATGTCGGCGCTGTCGGTGGTCGGGCCCGCGTTCCTGGTCAACGCGGTCGCCGGCGTGGCGCTCGGGGTGGTCCTCCAGCTCTGGGACCACTGGCTCCCGCTCCTCGCCTCCGCGGCGTTCGGCGCCGCCACGCTGGGGGCGTTCGTGCTGTCCACGACGGTCGGCTTCTTCGGCGTGCACGAGCAGTGGCAGGGCGCCGCGGTCTGGCTCGCGGCGGTGTCCGAGGCGGCGGCGGTCGTGCTCGGGCTGGCGGGGACGTGGTGGTGGGCGCGGTCGCGGCGGCGCCGCGAGCCGGTGCCGGCCGCCGCCGGCGGAGCGGGCTTCGGCTGAGGGACCCGTACGGTCGCGCGACGCCGAAGGGCCCCCGCCGGTGTCGGCGAGGGCCCTTCGATGTGATCAGGTCAGGGCGCCGTGCGGCCGTGCCCGCCCGGGCCCATGCCGCGCCCGCCCATGCCCTGCCCGCCCAGGCCGATCGGGTCGCCGGCCTCGTGGGCGGCGAGGATCGCGTCGGCCTCGGACTGGGTCAGCGTGCCCGCGTCGACGCGCTCGGCCAGCAGGTCCTCCAGCGCCGCGGTGCGCTCGGCCTGTCGATCGGTGGCGAACGACTCGAGCGCCGCGGTCACCTTGGCGACGTCCACGTCGAGCGCGTCGGCCAGGTACGTGGCTTCGGCGGCCCGGCGCTCGGCCAGGTCCGCGTCGGACAGGTCGCGGCCGCGCTCGGTCACGGGGTTGTCGGCGTGGTAGGCCACCAGCGCCGCGGACACGTCGTCCGCCGAGACGCCGAGCTTGTCGGCGAGGTAGTCGGCGACGGCGCTGACGCCGAAGCGCCCGGCGGTGCCGTCGTTCGACCAGCCGCGCATGCCCCCGCCCGCGCCGGTGCCGTCGCACCACGAGGGCGTCGAGATGTCGCCGTCCGTGGTGGCCGCGGACGCGGCACCCGCCGTGCCCAGTGCCGCAGCGATGACGATCGCGCTGCCGGCCACACCGGCGCCGATCTTGGTTCGCAGCCTCATCGTTCGTTCCTCCATGGTTGTCGTCGGGCTCAGTGGTACGAGCCTCTCGGGCCCGGATTAGAACGGGAGTGCGTCGGTGATGAAGCCTGTGTGAAGGCCGCGCAGCCGTTGCCGAGGCGCCCGCCGGCTTGACCTGTCTACGGGTGCACGGTCGACCGTTGCGGGGTTCGGGAGGTCCTCGGCTGGACGGCCGAGGACCAGCGGCGGATGTGGCGGCTCCGCGAGGCGCAGCTGAACCACTACCTGAGCACGGGCAGCCTCCTGGCGCTCGACCCGACCCCGACCGCGACGGGGTGACGGTCGGGCGGCTCGCCGCCCGGTTCGGCCTCTCGCGGACCACGTTGCTGTACTACGACCGGCTCGGGCTGCTGCGGCCGTCGAGACGCTCCGCAGCCGGGTACCGGATCTACGACGCGGCCGACGTCGCGCGGCTGGCCACGATCTGCGGGCTGCGGCGGGCGGGGCTGCCCCTGGCGGAGATCCGGCGGGCGGTCGACTCCGACACTCCCCAGCTCGTCGCGGCGCTGGCGATCAGGCTCACCGAGCTCGCCGATCAGATCGAGGTCCTGCGTGGCCGTCAGCGGACCATCCTCAGCGCGCTCGCCGCGGGCCGCGAGGGCGACCGGACCTGGTCGCTCGACAAGGCGTCGCTCACCGAGCTGCTGGGCGGTGCGGGGATCGGCGCCGATCGCCAGGAGGCCTGGCACGCCGCCGCGGAGCAGGCCGACGGGGGTCTGCACCAGCAGCTCCTGGAGTCCCTCGAGCTGCCTGCCGACGAGGTCGCGCGGATCCGCGGGCTCGCCTCGGATGTCGTCGAGGGCGGCCAGGGCGCACCCCAGCCGTAGCGCCGACGACCTGGTCGCGGACGCGTCGGCGAAAAGGGCGCCGGAGGGCCGCGCACCCGGTGCGAGGATGACCCGGTGCTGCTGACCATGACCACCGACGCCGAGGGTGCGAGCGACCTCGGCTACCTGCTGCACAAGCACCCGGGCCGGGTCCAGCAGTTCGAGCAGTCGTTCGGCGTGGCGCACGTGTTCTACCCCGAGGCGAGAGACGAGCGGTGCACGGTGGCACTGCTGCTCGAGGTCGACCCGGTGGCGCTGGTGCGCGGCAAGGGGCAGCGGGACGCGGGCTTCAGCCTGGCTCAGTACGTCAACGACCGGCCGTACGCCGCGTCCTCGATGCTCGCGGTCGCACTCGGACGGGTGTTCCGCACCGCGCTCGCCGGGCGGTGCGAGGCGCGGCCCGAGCTGGTGGACCGGGCGTGGCCGCTGGAGGTGCACGCGCCTGCAGTGCCGTGCCGCGGTGGCGGGGAGGTCGCCGAGCGGCTGTTCGGGCCGCTGGGCTGGCAGGTCGACGCGACCCCGATCCCGCTCGACCCCGAGATCCCCGCGTGGGGCGACTCGCGCTACGTCGACCTGCGGCTGACCGGCACGATGCGGCTGGCCGACGCCCTGTCCCACCTGTACGTGCTGCTGCCCACGCTCGACGCGGCGAAGCACTACTGGGTCGGATCCGACGAGGTGGACAAGCTGGTCCGCGCCGGTGGCGCGTGGCTGGCCGGGCACCCGGCGCGCGAGGAGATCGCCAGGCGCTACCTGGCCCACCGCACGACGCTCGCGGCGTCGGCGATCGCGCGGCTGGCCGAGGTGGACGACGCCACCCCGGAGGAGCTCGACGACGCCGTGCCGGAGGCGTCGGGCGACGCCGTGCGGGAGCCGATGGGCGATGCGGTCCCGGAGGCGGTCACGGAGGAGGAGCCCAGATCGGTCCCGCTGGCCCGGCTGCGCCGCGAGGCCGTGCTCGCGGCGCTGCGCGAGGTGGGCGCACGCAGCGTGGTGGACCTGGGCTGCGGCGAGGGCGAGCTGCTGTCCCTGCTGCTCGCCGAGGGCTTCGAGCGTCTGCTCGGGGTGGACGTCTCGCCGCGGGCCCTGACCTCCGCGGCCCGGCGGCTGCACCTGGACACGCTGCCGGACCGGCTGCGCTCGCGGATCGACCTGATCCAGTCCTCGGTGACCTACACCGACGCACGGGTCGCCGGGTTCGACGCTGCCGTGCTGACCGAGGTGGTCGAGCACCTCGACCCGCCGCGGCTCGCAGCGCTCGAGCGTGCGGTGCTGGGCACGGCGGCGCCCGCGACCGTGGTGGTGACCACGCCGAACGCCGAGCACAACGTCCGCTACCCGACCCTGGCGGCGGGCGCGATGCGTCACCGCGACCACCGCTTCGAGTGGACCCGCGAGGAGTTCGCGGCCTGGGCGCAGGCGGCAGCCGGCCGCTTCGGGTACACCGTCGAGCTGCGCCCGGTGGGCGCCGTCGACCCCGAGGTCGGCCCGCCGACCCAGATGGCCGTCTTCCGCGCGGAGGTGGCGCGATGAGCGACCCGCGCGTGCTGCCCGTGCCGGCGCTGTCCCTGGTCGTCCTGATCGGGGTCTCCGGGTCCGGCAAGTCGACGTTCGCCGCGCGCCAGTTCGGCGAGTTCGAGACGTTGAGCTCGGACTTCTGCCGCGGTCTGGTGGCGAACGACCCGAACGACCAGGCGGCCACCGCCGCGGCGTTCGACGTGCTGCACCACATCGCCGGTCACCGCCTGGACGCCGGTCTGCTGACCGTGGTGGACGCCACCAACGTGCAGCAGTCCGCACGCAAGTCCCTGGTGGACCTCGCGCGCTCGCACGACGCGCTGCCCGTCGCGATCGTCCTGGACGTCCCCGAGGACGTGTGCCTGGCGCGCAACCGGGCTCGCGCCGACCGCGACTTCGGCGACCACGTCGTGCGCCGCCAGCGCGACCAGCTGCGCAGGTCTCTGCGCGGGCTGTCCCGCGAGGGGTTCCGCACCGTGCACGTGCTGCGCGGGGTCGACGAGGTCGAGGGCGCGGTGATCGAGCGCGTCCCGCTGCGCAGCGACCTGCGCGACCAGCACGGCCCGTTCGACGTGATCGGCGACGTGCACGGCTGTCGCGGCGAGCTCGAGGCGCTGCTCGACCGCCTCGGCTACACCCTGGTGCGCGACGACGCGGGCCGCCCGGTGGACGCCACCCACCCCGAGGGACGCCGCGCGGTGTTCCTCGGCGACCTGGTGGACCGCGGCCCGGACAGCCCCGGCGTGCTGCGCCTGGTGATGGGCATGGTCGGCGCGGGTCACGCCCTCGCGGTCCCCGGCAACCACGAGAACAAGCTGGTGCGTGCCCTGGACGGGCGGGGCGTCCAGGTCTCCCACGGCCTGGCCGAGACCCTGGCCCAGCTCGACGCCGAGCCGCCGGAGTTCCGGGCCGCGGTGCGCGAGTTCGCCGACGGCCTGGTGGCGCACCTGGTGCTGGACGACGGGAACCTGGTGGTCGCGCACGCGGGGCTGAAGGAGGCGTTCCACAACCGGGCGTCGGGGCGGGTGCGCTCGTTCGCGCTGTACGGCGAGACCACCGGGGAGACCGACGAGTACGGCCTGCCGGTGCGCTACCCGTGGGCCGACGACTACCGCGGCCGGGCGACGGTGCTCTACGGCCACACCCCGGTGCCCGAGCCGGTGTGGGTCAACAACACGATGTGCCTGGACACCGGGTGCGTGTTCGGCGGGCACCTGACCGCGCTGCGCTACCCGGAGAAGGAGATCGTCCAGGTCACGGCGCGGCGCGTCTGGTACGAGCCGGCCCGGCCGTTCCCCGCCGCCGGCCAGGAGGGTGACGTCCCACCGGGGGCGCAGTCGGGCGCCGGCGGTCGGCGGGACCCCGACGTGCTGGACATCACCGACGTGCTCGGCAAGCGCGTCGTCGAGACCGCGCTGGCCGGTCGGGTGACCGTCGCCGAGGAGAACGCCGCGGGCGCGCTGGAGGTGATGAGCCGGTTCGCGGTCGACCCGCGCTGGCTGGTCTACCTGCCGCCGACGATGAGCCCGTGCGCGACGGCGCCGGCCGACGGGCCCGGTGGCGACCTGCTCGAGCACCCCGCCCAGGCGTTCGACGCCTACCGCTCCGACGGCGTGGACCGCGTGGTGTGCGAGGAGAAGCACATGGGCTCGCGGGCCGTGGTCCTGGTGTGCCGCGACCCGCAGGTCGCCGCGGCGCGCTTCGGCATGCCCGCGGGCACCACCGGCGTGGTGCACACCCGCACCGGGCGGCCGTTCTTCGACCCGTCGCGCACCGAGGCCCTGCTGGCCGTCGTGCGCGACGCGGCGACCGCGGCCGGGCTGTGGGAGGGCCTGGGTGGCAGCGGCGACGCGGAAGGCGGGGACGGCGGCCCGGCGGGCTGGCTGCTGCTGGACTGCGAGCTGATGCCGTGGTCGGTCAAGGCCGAGGACCTGCTGCGCAGCCAGTACGCGAGCGTCGGCGCCGCGGCCAGGTCTGCGCTGCCCGCAGCCGTCGCGGCCCTGGAGGCCGCCACCGGCGCCGGGCTGCCGGTCGACGACCTGCTCGCCCGCACCCGCTCCCGGGCGGCCAACGCCGAGGGGTTCGCGGCCGCCTACCGCCGGTACGTCTGGCCCACCGACGGCCTCGACGGCGTGCGCCTGGCGCCGTTCCAGGTCCTGGCCGCGGGCGCGGACACCGGGGCGACCTTCGAGGACCGTGACCACCTGTGGCACCTCGAGGTCGCCGACGCGCTCGTCGCGGCCGACGGCACCGGGCACCTGCAGTCGACCCGACGCCTCGTGGTCGACCTGACCGACGACGTCTCGGTCGCCGAAGGCGTGGCGTGGTGGGCCGAGCTCACCGCATCCGGCGGCGAGGGCATGGTGGTCAAGCCGCTCGCCAACCTGGTGCGCGGCAGGCGCGGGGTGCTCCAGCCGGGGATCAAGGTCCGCGGCCGGGAGTACCTGCGGATCATCTACGGGCCGGACTACACCGAGCCGGCCAACCTCGAACGGCTCCGCCAGCGCCACCTCGGCCGCAAGCGCGGCCTCGCGCTGCGCGAGTACGCCCTGGGCCTCGAGGCGCTGCGCCGGTTCGCCGCCGGCGAGCCCGTCTGGCGGGTCCACGAGGCGGTGTTCGCGGTGCTCGCCCTGGAGTCCGAACCGGTCGACCCTCGGCTGTGAGCGGTCGGCTGCCTCAGGCGTCGGCGGCGGCGCGATCCGGGTCGTCGCCGGCGGTGACCACCCGGTTGCGGCCGAGGCGCTTGGCCTCGTAGAGCGAGCTGTCCGCCGCCAGGTGCAGCGCCGCTGCGTCCCCGCCGGGTCCGACGGCGACGCCGACCGAGACCGTGACCCGCCCGCCGGGCTGGCTCGCCGCGCCAGGAAGGTCGGCATCGGCGATGGTCGCGCGGATCCGCTCGGCGGCGTCGCGGGCGCTGGCCAGGTCGGCTCCGGGCATCAGCACGGCGAACTCCTCGCCGCCGTAGCGGTAGACGACGTCCTGCCGGCGCACGCAGCTGTTGAGCACCGCGGCGAGCCGACGCAGCAGCTCGTCGCCGGCAGGGTGGCCGTGGGTGTCGTTGTAGGTCTTGAAGTGGTCGACGTCGAGCATCACGAACCCGACGCTGGGCATCGAGCTGGCGGTCGCCGCGGAGAGGTCGCTGTCCAACCTCCGGCGGTTCGCCAGCGCCGTCAGCCCGTCGGTCAGGCTCAGCTCGGCGAGCGTGTGGTGGCGCTCCACGGTGCCGTGCGCGGTGGCGACCCACGGGGCCAGACGTTCGAAGCGCACGCGCTCGGCCGCCTCGAACGGACGGTCTGCGCCGCGCCGGGCGACCAGCGCCCCCCAGACCCGCCCGCGGCCGGTCACCGCGACCGCCAGCAGGGCGCACTCGGGCTGGCCGCTGCGCCACGCCGCGGTGGCGGTGCGGCTCTGGGCCGTGTCGGCCACGTGGTCGAGGACCGCGATCGCCTCGTCCGACAGCGGCGCCTGGGACGGTGCGGTGTCCGCGACGTCGCCGCCGTCGCACAGCCACGCGGCATGCTCGGCGCCGGTCAGGGCGCACACCTCGGCGAGCACGACGGCACGCAGCCGGTCCCGGTCGGTGGCCTCCGCCAGCCGGCGGCCGGCGGCGAGCGCGGAGTCGGCGTCGGCCTCGGTGGCGACCGACCGCCGCCGACGGCTCAGCTGGACGGCGGCCACGGACACCGCCACGGCCAGCGCCGCCCCGCCGATCAGCAGCGCAGCCGTGACGAGGCCGGGTGACGCGCCCTCCTCGACCTTGGGGACGGGCGGGGTGTTCGCCCGGGCGGCGGGCACCGGGGCCGGACTCGCGGTGGGCGCCTCGGGGGTCAGGAGGCCGGGGTCCGAGCCGTTCGCGGCCAGAGTCTCGAGCTCACCGAGCGCGGCGGCCCACTCCGGCCCCGGCAGGGAGACCGTGGAGCCGGCCCTGAAGGCGTCCATGGTCGCCCGCGACAGCGGCGAGAGCGCGTGGACGGTCGGGTCGCTCAGCGCCACGCCGTCCGCGCGCAGCCGCTGCAGGGCGTCCGCGCCCTGCTGGTCGGCATCCTCGAGCCACTGGTGCAGCTCGGTGGCGTCGAGCCCGTCGAGGTAGGAGGCGTACTCGTCGTGGATGGTCCTCAGCCGCGGTGGCACCGTGGCGAAGGCGTCGAGCTCGACGAGCACCAGCGTCTCGCTCTGCAGCGCGACGATCGCGTCCTCGAGGTCGGCGTCGGTGGCACCGGGGTCGGCCGGGCTCGCAGCCGCCGCGGGCGTGGCGAGGGCGAGGCAGAAGGTGAGGAGTGCGAAGAGCCCTGCCCCGGTGGCACGTGCAGCGCGGAGGGGGTTCACGAGCGGTCCATCGGCAGTCCGCGCCGGGGACATGAGGCCTCGCCCACGATCCGGGCAGGGAGGACGCCCACGCCCGCCGGCCGGCGGACGGGGACGCACACCTGGCACGCCCCTGCACTCGCTCACCCCGCCGCGCGGGTCTCCAGCGGCGCCACGGTCGGCAGCGCGTCGGTCACCGGCGCGGGCCTGCCGAACAGGAAGCCCTGGGCCGTGCGGTAGCCCGCCGCCCGCAGGATCGCGGCCTGGGCCTGCGTCTCGACGCCCTCGGCGATCGCCTCCAGCCCGAGGGCCTCGCTGAGGCCGAGCACGGCGCGCATGACCGCGTCGCACCGCGGGTCGTTGCCGAGCTGGGCGACGAACCGCTGGTCGAGCTTGACCAGGTCCAGAGGTAGCTCGGTGAACTGCGCGAGCCCGGCGTACCCGGTGCCGACGTCGTCCATGGCGAGCCGCACGCCGCGCTGACGGAGCTCGGCGAGCCCGAGCAGGTGGACGCGCTCGAGGCGCGGCATCTTGGTCTCGGTGATCTCGAGCACGAGCTTGCCGGGGGGCAGGTCGCTCTCGTCGAGCGCGGCGAGCACCTCCTCGACGAAGTCGGGCTGCTCGAGCTGGTCGGCGGCGATGTTCACGTGGACCTCGGGAGCCTTCGCACCGTGCGCCCGGTGCCAGGCGGCTGCGGCGCGACACGCCTCGCGCAGCACCCATCGGCCGACCGGCACCATGAGGGTGCTCGACTCGAGGGTCGGCAGGAAGTCCCCGGGGGCGGTGAGGCCTCGCTCGGGGTGCCGCCAGCGCAGCAGCATCTCCACGGCGGTCACCGCGCCGGAGTCGAGGGCGACGATCGGTTGCGCGTGGAGCGTGAACTGCTCGTCGCGCAGCGCGGTGCGAAGGTCGCGCAGCAGGCTCGCGGTGCCCTCGCTCGCGCCCTGGTCACGGTAGGCGCGGATCGTGTTGCGCCCGGCCCGCTTGGCCTCGTACATCGCGGCGTCGGCGCGAGCCAGGGCGGTCTCGATGTCCGTGCCGGGCCTGACGAGCACCATGCCGATGCTCATCCCCACCGGGAAGGAGCCGGCGCCGTCGTCCGCGATCGGGAGCTCGAAGGCCTCGAGCAGGCGCGACCCGACCTTCCGCAGCTCGGCGAGTGTCGAGATCCCGGGGCAGACGACGGCGAACTCGTCGCCACCGACCCGCGCGAGGGTGTCGACGGGCCGCACGCGCATGTCGAGCCGACCCGCGATCGCCTTGAGCGCGGCGTCGCCCGCGGGGTGGCCGAAGGTGTCGTTGACCTCCTTGAAGCCGTCGAGATCGCAGAAGAGCAGGCCCGCGACCCCGCCCGTCGCGGTCGCCTCGACCAGCCGGTCGCGCAGCAGCGCACGGTTCGGCAGCCCGGTGAGGGGGTCGTGCAGGCTCTGGCGCAGCAGCGCTGCCTCCGCCCTGCGCCGTGCGGTGATGTCCTCCACGATGCACAGCACGTACGCGGACGGGCTCCCGCCCGGGAGCGCGAACTCGACCAGCCGCGCGGAGGTGACGCCCCAGCGCGTCTCACCGTCGGCGCCGACGAACCGCAGCTCGGCTGGTGCCTGAGCCTCGGAGTCGCGCAGGAGGCGGGCGAACCAGCGCCGGGACGTGCCGCGGTCCTCCGGGTGCACGAGGTCGTGCAGCGTGTGCTCGCGGAGCCGGTCGGCCGGGTGACCGGTGAACGTCGTCGCGGTCGCGTTCGCCTCGAGGATCGCGGCGCTGCGCGCGGCCGTGTCCAGGATCAGCATGGTGATGGGTGCGGTGCCGAAGGCGAGTCGGAAGCGCTGCTCGGAGTCGGCCAGGCGGGCCTCGGCCGCGACCTGCTCGCTGACGTCCTTCGCGATGCACACCAGGCCGCTGCCGTCGCTGGTCGCCGAGATCGTCATCTCCGCGATCAGACGTGTCCCGTCCGCGCGAACCAGCGTCCAGCGGCGGGGCGCGCTCAGCCCACGCCGGGCGAGCTCGGGCAGCGCGCCCTCGGGCGGCGCGTCGATCTCGCGCGCGAGGTCCGCAAGCTCCGCAGGCTCCCACAGGTCCGCGAGCGGCCGGCCGATCATCGCGTCCGCGAGGTGGCCCAGGATCTGTGCCGCACCACGGTTGAACACGGTGATCGTCCCCGTGTCGTCGGCGCCGATGATGATCTGCAGCGAGGCGGCGTCCATGAGGTTGGACAGCCGGTCCCTCGCCTCGCGGACCTCCCGCTCGGTCCGTCGCGCCCGGGTCACGTCCCGCACGGTGAGGATCGCCCCGCCGCCGGTCGCGGCGTCGACGTCTCGCACGGACGTGGCCGAGGCGGCGAGGTAGCGGGGGTCGGCGGTGGCGCGCTCGACGAGCTCGACCTCCGCCTGCTCCTCGCCGCCGAGGGCCCCTGCGAGCAGCGAGTCGGCGACCGGGCGCAACGAGCCGTCCGGGGCGAGCTGGTCGAACCTCCGGGCCCATCGGTCGTCCGGGGCGTCTCCCAGCAGCCGCTGGGCCGCGGCGTTGCTGTGGACGGTCGAGCCGTCCCGGCCGTAGACCACGATCGCGTGCGGGGTCGTCTCGACGATGGTGTTGAGCAGGTTGGCCTGGTGCTGGGTCTGGCGCTGCGCCTCCTCGGCGGCCGCCCGCGCGGCGTGTCGCTCGTCGTTGCGGAGCGCGAGCGAGAGCGTGATGGCGCAGGAGACGCCCACCAGGGCCTGGGCGAGGAACGCCGCCTCGTGCGGGTTGGGCACCGCGAGCGGGCCCAGGCCGAGCAGCGTGCACCACACGACCACCGTGCCGGAGACCAGCGAGTACACCCCGCCGGTGTCGGCGCCATAGCGCTCGGCCACGACGATGCCCACCGGAAGAAGCAGGAAGGCCGCCGCCGGCGAGCTCACCGTGGCGAAGAACGCCACGTACACGGCCGCCGCGGCCACCACGGCGCCGGCAGCCTCGGCCCGCTGTCGCGGCCTTCGGGCGCGGAGCCTGGAGCGGTCGGGGTCGGCGAGCACCAGTGCCGGGGCGCCCACGACGAGGATCCCGATCGAGTTCCGCGCGATCCACTGGCCGATCACCGGGGCCAACGAGGCCTGGTCGGCGGCGCCGAGCGCGACCGCGGCGACCAGCGCACCGAGCGCCGAGGCGACCAGGGCCGCGAACGCGCCTGCGATCAGGTCCGCGGGACCACGGATCCGCAGCGGCTCGCGACCGAGCCGGCGCTGCACGGCGCAGGTCACCCGGCACCACACCACCGCCTGGAGCGCATTCGCGACGCCGAGAGCGGCGCCGACCACGGGGCCGGCCCCCGTCACGCCGTTGAGCACACCCGCGAGCACCGCCAGCAGCCCGGTGGCGACGACCGACTGCCGGTGGCCGCGCGCCCGGGCCACCCACAGCACGCCGATGCCCGCGGCCGGCCAGATCAGTGCCAGTCCGGTCTCGTCCATCCGGGTTGCGCGGCCCACCAGCACCGCGGCGGTGAACAGCGCGGCCATGGCGACGTGGTCCGCCCAGCGCCGTTCGCCGCGGGCGCGGCCCAGGGCGCGCGCCAGCGCGTCGCCGCTGGTCGGTCTCACCGAGGGAGTATCGGCAGGTTGCCCCTGGCATTGAGCCGCGAGGGGCACCGGCGGACGGTGTGTGACTCAGGACACGGCGGCCCGCACGAGGGACACGACCCGCTCCTCGACCTCCGGGCTCCACGCCGTCAGGGCGTACGAGACCGGCCACATGTCGCCGTCGTCGAGGTTCGCGTGCTCCTGGAAGCCGAGGGTCGCGTACCGGTACTTGAACTTGGCGGCGTCCTGGAAGAAGACCACGATCTTGCCGTCGGCGTTCGCGTACGCGGGCATCCCGTACCACGTCTTGGCCGACAGCCCGGGGGCGTGCTCCGTCACGACCGCGTGCACGTGCTCGGCCAGCACCCGGTCCTGCGGGGTCATCGCGGCGATCTTGTCGAGCGTCGCCTGGAGCTCGTCGGCCTTCTTGGCGCCCTTCTTGCCCGCCGCACGGAGCTCGGCGGCATGCTCCTTCATCGCGGCGCGTTCCTCGTCGGTCCAGCCGTCGTCGGCCATGGTCGCCCTCCCGTTCGGCGGTCCCGCGGGCACGAGCCGTGCCGCGTCGCCCTCAGGCTAGGTGGGTCCGGCCCCGCGGCACTTCTCCGATCCTGACCGATCGCGCGGCGGCGCGCGTCGCCCCGATCGCCCGGCCATGGACGCGCCCGCGACGTCGGGGCTGCTGCTGGCGTGGGCCCGGCGGCAGGGCTGGTGGTAGGGCCCGCCCCGAGTCCTCGGCCATACCGCAAGATGTAGTGACGCACCGGGTCGCTGGTCCCACATGTTGTGGACACGGCGCCCCGGAGCGACACGCCGGGAGTTGCGTCTCTTCGCCGTGCGGGGAGGCCACCCGGGCTGGGACCTTCGTCCGTGCCGTGCGGTCTCGACGGCCCGACGATCCCCACATCTAGTAGCGCGCTCCGCTCCGGCTACTAGATGTCGGGTCTCGGGCGGCAGGAAGGACGCGCATCACATGGATCAGGTCCCCACCGGGGTCATCAAGCGCAACGGGGCGGCCGTGCCGCTGCGTGCCGAACTCATCACGTCGGCGATCGCCCGCGCCGGGCTCGCCACCGGCGCGACCGACGTCGAGCACGCCGAGGCCTACGCAGCGCCGGTGGCAGAACGGGTGCTCGCCCGGCTGGCCGCCGAGGGCGCGAGCTACCCGCACGTCGAGCACGTGCAGGACCTGGTCGAGCAGGCGCTCCTGGACGCCGGGCACACCGGCACCGCGAGGGCCTACATCGCCTACCGGTCCCAGCACGCCCGGCTGCGCGAGGACGCCCGCACCGTCGTGGAGGTCGAGTCCTCGATCAACGAGTACCTGGACCGCAGCGACTGGCGGGTCAACGCGAACGCCAACCAGGGCTACTCGCTCGGCGGGCTGATCCTCAACACCGCGGGCAAGGTCACCGCCAACTACTGGCTGAGCCACGTGTACCCGCCCGAGGTCGGCCACGCGCACCGGGACGGCGCGCTGCACCTCCACGACCTCGACATGCTCGCCGGCTACTGCGCCGGGTGGTCGCTGCGGACCCTGCTGACCGAGGGCCTCAACGGGGTCCCGGGGAAGGTCGAGGCGGGCCCGCCCAAGCACTTCTCGTCGGCCGTCGGGCAGATCGTGAACTTCCTCGGGACCATGCAGAACGAATGGGCCGGGGCGCAGGCGTTCAGCTCGTTCGACACCTACATGGCGCCCTTCGTGCGGCTCGACGGGCTCGGCTACGCCGAGGTCCGCCAGGGCGTCCAGGAGCTGGTCTACAACCTCAACGTCCCCTCGCGCTGGGGCACCCAGACCCCGTTCACCAACCTCACGTTCGACTGGACCTGCCCGGCCGACCTGCGCGACCAGGCGCCGGTCATCGGGGGCGTGGAGCAGGACTTCACCTACGGCGAGCTCGGCGCCGAGATGGACCTCATCAACCGCGCCTACATCGACGTCATGACCACCGGGGACGCGTCGGGGCGGGTGTTCACGTTCCCGATCCCGACGTACAACATCACCCCCGACTTCCCGTGGGAGTCGCCCAACGCCGAGCTGCTGTTCGAGATGACCGCGAAGTACGGGCTGCCGTACTTCCAGAACTTCCTCAGCTCCGATCTCGAGCCGGGTCAGGTGCGGTCCATGTGCTGCCGGCTCCAGCTGGACCTGCGCGAGCTGCTCAAGCGCGGCAACGGCCTGTTCGGCTCGGCCGAGCAGACCGGGTCGATCGGGGTGGTGACGATCAACTGCGCGCGCCTGGGGTACCTGCACCGCGGCGACGAGGCGGGCCTGCTCGCCGAGCTGGACCGGCTGCTCGCGCTGGCCAGGGACTCGCTCGAGATCAAGCGCAAGGTGGTGGGCCGGCTCATCGACGAGGGCCTGTACCCGTACACCAAGCGGTACCTCGGCCGCGGCCTGCACAACCACTTCTCGACGATCGGGGTCAACGGGATCAACGAGATGATCCGCAACCTCACCGGCGACGAGCACGACCTCACCACCGACGCCGGCCACGCCGTGGCGCTGCGCCTGCTGGACCACGTGCGCGCCCGGATGGTCGAGTTCCAGGAGGCCACCGGCCACCTGTACAACCTCGAGGCCACCCCGGCGGAGGGCACCACCTACCGGTTCGCCAAGGAGGACCGGCGCCGGTTCCCCGGGATCCTCCAGGCCGGCACCGAGGAGAACCCGTACTACACGAACTCCTCCCAGCTCCCGGTCGGGTTCACCGACGACCCGTTCGAGGCGCTGGCCCGCCAGGACGAGCTCCAGACCCGGTACACCGGCGGCACCGTGCTGCACCTGTACCTGTCCGAGCGGGTGTCGAGCGCGGCGGCCTGCCGGGCCCTGGTGCGGCGTGCGCTCGAGAACCACCGCCTGCCCTACCTCACGGTGACCCCGACGTTCTCGATCTGCCCGCGCCACGGTTACCTCGCGGGCGAGCACGCGACCTGCCCCCGGTGCGCGCAGGCCGACCCGGCCGCGGCCCCCGTGGCCTGCGAGGTGTGGACGCGGGTGATGGGCTACCACCGCCCGGTGAGCTCGTTCAACGTCGGCAAGCGCGGCGAGCACGCCGAACGGGTGCCCTACCTCGAGGCACGCGCGCACGGCGGGCCGGCGGCGGAGGCGCTCGCCGGTGCCTCGGCCTGAGGCGACGGTGCCGCCGGGCGTCCCGAGTGCGGGGCGTCCGGCCGGCACCACCGCCGACGACCTCGTGATCGCGGGGCTCGCGCCCCTGTCGACGTGCGACTGGCCGGACCGGCTGACCGCCACCCTGTTCCTCCAGGGCTGCCCGTGGCGGTGCGGGTACTGCCACAACCACGCGATCTGCGACCCCCGGGCCCCCGGGCAGGTGGCCTGGTCGGGCGTGCGCGCCCTGCTCGCCGGCCGTCGCGGGCTGCTCGATGGCGTGGTGTTCTCCGGCGGCGAGCCCACCCGCCAGCGCGCCCTCGCGGACGCGATGCGGGAGGTCCGGGCCGCCGGCTTCGGCGTCGGGCTGCACACCGGCGGCGCCTACCCGCGGCGGCTGGCCGAGCTGTTGCCCCTGGTGGACTGGGTCGGTCTGGACGTCAAGGCGCCGCCGGCGCGCTACGACGCGGTCACCGGTACGGCCCACAGCGCCCGCCCGGCCCTGGAGTCGCTGCGACTCGTGCTCGACTCGGGCGTCGATGTCCAGGTGCGCACCACCGTGGACCCGACAGTCCTCGACGACGCCGACGTGGCCGGGCTGCGCCGTCTGCTCGCGGACCTGGGGGTGCGCGACCACGTGCTCCAGGAGGTCCGCACCGTCGGGGTGCGCCCGGAGTACGCCCTGGCGCTCGCGGATGTCGCCTCGGGGCGCGACGGGACCTAGGGGATCGGGCCCGTCGTGACGGGTACCTCGCGCGCCCGGTCCGCGCCGTCGCGCAGGTCGAACAGCCTGCGGTCGCCGAACGGCGCGGACAGGTCGACGGTGACGTCGTCCAGGCAGGCGTCGCCGGGGTCGGTGACCGTCGAGGTGACCTGCACCCGCACCTGGGAGCCGGTCTCCTCGAGCACCGAGACCCCAGGGTCGCCGTGGCAGCTGGCCACCTGAAGCCACAGCGTGGTGCCGTCGGTGACCGCCGAGTCGATCGCCACCGGGCCGCGGACCTGGCCGGGGCCGATCGACGTGGTCGTGGCGGACGGCTCCGGGGCAGGTGTCCCGCCGTCCCGGCGCGCGAGCATCGTCACGGTCACCACGAGGACGGCGATCCCGATGACGACGACGAACGGGGTCAGGCCGCGGGGCGGCGCACCCGGTCGGGTCGGGCCCTGGTCCGCCGGGGGTGGGGTGCTCACGGGTTCACGGTATTCCGGCGTCGTGGCATGCGTGCCGCGGCACGCGCCCGGACCAGAATGGGCGCCATGGCAGACCTCGCCGCACGGGCGGACTCCCAGCTCCTCGCGTCGCTGACCGCCGTCGGCGCCAACGTCGGCTTCGTGCGCGCAGTGCTCGACGGCGTCGTCGACGGCGAGGTGTGGACCTCCCCGTCCTTCGGCAGCGGTGCGGCATACGCGCGCCACCACTACGGCATGTCGCTGATCTGGGGCGACCGCCTCGGCGACGCCTTCGACGAGGTCGTGGCGCACGTCGCGACGCGGATCGCGGCACCGGAGCCCGAGTGGCTCCAGGTCGACCCGCGCTGGGCCGCGCTGCCGTGGGCCGAGGCGTTGCGCCGGTCCGTGCCCGGCGCGGAGGTGGCCGAGGAGGTGCGGGCCAACTTCGCCTTCGACCCACAGCGCTTCGCGCGGCAGCGGTCGGGGTTCGCGGTCGGTGAGGGGTGGGTGCTCGAACCGGCGCGGGGCGAGGACTTCGTCTTCGACGCCGGCGTCGCGCCGTCCGCCTTCTGGCGCGACGCCGAGCAGTTCCTCGCCCACGGCGGGGGCTGGTGCGCGCGGCGCGACGGCGTGGTCGGTGCGATGGCCTTCGCATCGTTCCCGTACTGCGACGGCCTCGAGATCGGCATCGAGACCCGGCGGGAGCTCCGCGGTCAGGGGCTCGGCGCGGCCGTGGCCGCGGCGATGATCGACGACCTGCTCGCGCGCGGCACGACCCCGGTCTGGTCGTGCCGGCGCGGCAACGAGGCGTCGTTCCGGCTGGCCACCCGGCTCGGGTTCGTCCCGACGGTCGAGCTGCCCTACCTGCTGTTCCAGCCGGCCTAGCCAGCCGCCTGCGCCTCGGCCACGAGCGCCGCCAGGGACTGCGGGTCGAACCCGCCGATCCCGAAGGACGCGAGCAGCCGCATGGGCATCTCGTCGATCATGGCGGCCAGGCCCGCGTCCACGGCGGGGCCGGCGGCCAGCGCGCGCTCGACCAGCGGGCCACCCACCGGGTGCACCCGCCACTCGCCGAGCGTGGAGTCCTCGTCGAGCGGCAGCCACAGCGGCTCCCCGTCGACCTGGACCTCGACGCTGCCGCGGAGGTCGCGCGAGCTGGCCCCGACCTCGATCCGGAATGCGCCGCCCTCGACCACCCAGCGGCGCAGGCCCGGGTGCCAGTACGACAGGTCCCGTGCGCCGAGCGTGACGGTGACCTCCCGGGACTCGCCCGGCTCGAGCCGGACCTTGGCGAAGCCCTTCAGCTCGCGCGTGGGGCGCGTCACCTGCGACTCGGGGTCGGCGATGTACACCTGGACGACCTCGCTGCCCGTCCGCGTGCCGGTGTTGGTGACCCGCACGGCCACCCTCACCTCGACGTCGCGCCCCGCGCCGGTGACCGTCGCGGTGGGGGAGGCGAACTCGAACCTCGTGTAGCCCAGCCCGTGGCCGAACGGGAACGCCACATCCATCTCGCGGGTGTCGTACCACCGGTACCCGACCAGCACGCCCTCGCCGTACCGGACTGTCCCCGGCCGGCCGGGATCGCCGGGGAAGGCGCCGAACGACGGGGTGTCCACCAGGCGGTGCGGGATGGTCTCGGCGAGGCGCCCGCCGGGCTCGCGCAGGCCGAGCAGCACGTCGGCGATCGCCGAGCCGGCGGCCTGCCCACCCAGCCAGGTCTCCAGGATCGCCGGCGCGCGGTGCGCCCACGGCATCGTCACGACGCCACCGTTGGCCAGCACCACGACGACCCGCGGGTTTGCGGCGGCCACCGCCTCCAGGGCGGCGACCTGGTTCGCGGGCAGGTCGAGGTGGGTCCGGTCGAAGCCCTCGGACTCGGCCGCGGCGGGCAGCCCCAGGAACACCACGACGACGTCCGCTCCGGAGGCCACCCGGACCGCGTCCTCGCGCAGCGCGGCGTCGGCGTCGCCGCCGTCGACGGTGTACCCCGGCGCGAACGGCACGTCCGCCCCGAGGCGCTCGCCGAGCGCGGTGAGCAGGTCGTCCACCTGCGTCGGCGTGACCTGCGACGAGCCGGCGCCCTGGTAGCGGGGGCTCCGTGCGAGCTCGCCCACCACGGCGAGCCGGGCGCCTGGGGCCAGCGGCAGGAGCGGCGCCCCGTCCACGGGTGTGTTCGCCAGCAGGACGCTGCCCGCGGCTGCGGCCTCCCGGGCGAGCACGTGGTGCGCGTCGAGGTCGGCGGTCCCGGGCTCGGCGAGCGCCGGTTGCGCGCGTGCCACCAGGGCCAGGACGCGTGTGGCGGCGGTGTCGAGGTCCGCCTCGGCCAGCCGGCCGCTGCGGACCGCCGCGACGATCGCCGCAGCCGACCGGCCGGCGGTGCCGGGCATCTCCAGGTCCAGGCCGGCGGCGACCGAGTCGGGGGCGTCGACCACGGCGCCCCAGTCGGAGACCACCAGGCCCTCGAAGCCCCACTCCTCGCGCAGCACGGTGGTCAGAAGCCACGGGTCCCGTGAGGCGTGCACGCCGTTGATCCGGTTGTACGAGCACATCACGGTCCACGGCTGGGTGGTCGTCACGACGTGTTCGAAGGCCGGCAGGTAGATCTCGCGCAGCGTGCGCTCGTCCACCTCCGCCGACACCCGCATCCGGTCGGTCTCCTGGTTGTTGGCCGCGAAGTGCTTGAGCGAGGCCCCCACACCGGCCGACTGGATGCCGGCGACCAGACCCGCGCCGATCCGCCCGGACAGGTACGGGTCCTCCGAGACGTACTCGAAGTTGCGTCCGCACAGCGGCGACCGCTTGATGTTCACGCCCGGGCCCAGCAGCACCGACACCTGGTTCGCGCGGGTCTGCGCGCCGAGCGCCTCGCCGACCCGGCGCACCAGGTCGACGTCCCAGGTCGAACCCAACGTCGCGGCGGTCGGGAAGCACGTCGCAGGGACCGCGGCTTCCAGGCCGATCCGGTCGGGGTCGGCCACCTGCTTCCGCAGGCCGTGGGGGCCGTCGGTGAGCATGATCGAGCCGAGCCCGTGGCCTTCCAGCTGCGCCGTCCGCCAGAAGTCGCGTCCGCTGACCAGTGCTGCCTTCTCCTCCAGGGTGAGGTCGGCGACGGGGGTCGTGGTCTCGTGCGACGCCATGGGCGCACTCCTTCTCGCGGCGGTGCGGGGCGGGTCGCGCGGTCGGAGCTCGCAGTCCGCGACGCGACGCCGTTCGTCCGATAGATTCAGCAACGAATCGAAATGCTATCCCGCGCGGTCCCCGTCCGGCGCGGTCACGGGAGCAGGGGTGAGGGAACGTGCTCGCTGAACCGCCGGGCCCGCCCGCATTCGCGCGGTCGGACGACCTGCTGCGCCTCATGGTCAAGGTCGCGCGGCTCTACCACGAGCGGGGGATGCGTCAGGGCGAGATCGCGGCCGAGCTGCACATCTCCCAGCCGCGGGTCTCCCGCCTGCTCAAGCGTGCCGAGGAGATCGGCGTCGTGCGCACCACCGTGTCGCTGCCGCCCGGGGTGCACACCGACATCGAGGAGGAGCTCGAGGCGCGGTACGGCCTCGGCGAGGCCGTGGTGGTCGACGTCTCGGGTTCCGAACGTGACGTGGTCGCCGCCCTCGGGGCGGCGACGGCGGTGCACCTGGAGACCACCTTGACCGGCGGGGACACGATCGGCATCGCGTCCTGGTCGGCGACCCTGCTGGCCACCGTGGAGCGCATGCGCGCGGCGCGCTCGCAGGTCGCCGACGCGGTGGTCCAGCTGGTCGGCGGCGTAGGGGAGCACCGTGTCCAGATGCAGGCCACCCGACTGCTGGGCCAGCTCGCGGCGGCGACCGGGGCCGCGCCGGTGTTCCTGCCCGCTCCGGGCCTGCTCGGCAGCGCGTCGGCCCGGGCCGCGCTCATGGCGGACCCGGCGATCGGCGAGGTGATGGATCTGTGGGCCAGGCTCACCATGGTCCTGGTCGGCATCGGGTCGCTCGAGCCGTCGCCGCTGCTCCAGGAGAGCGGCAACGCGCTGCCGGAGTCCGACCAGCGGCTGCTGCGCGAGGCGGGCGCCGTCGGCGACATCTGCCAGCGGTTCTTCGACGCCGCCGGCGAGCCCGTGCGCTCCGACATCGATGCCCGGGTGGTCGGGATCTCCTACGAGCAGCTGCTGCAGATCCCGCGACGGGTCGGGGTCGCCGGTGGGGCGCGCAAGCACTCCGCGATCCGGGCCGCCCTCCTGGGCGGTTGGGTGAACGTGCTGATCACGGACGCAGAGGAGGCCGAGCGCCTGCTCGAGGGCGAGCGCTAGCCGCCCCGGTCAGCCGGGTGGCGCGGTCGAGTCCCGGACGACGAGCCTGGGCTCGAGCCGGGTACGCGGCACGTGCTCGCCGGAGTCGATCCGGTGGCGCAGCACGTCTATCGCGACCCTGCCGAGCCCGGCGAAGTCCATCTCCACGGTGGACAGGGCGGGCGCGAAGTAGCGCGCGTCGGGCATGTCGTCCACTCCGACGATCGAGAAGTCGCGCGGGCACTCGAGTCCGCGCTCGCGCATCCCGGCCAGGAAGCCCAGGGCCATCTGGTCGTTCCCGGAGGCGACCGCCGTGAAGGTCTCGGGGGCGACGGCCATCGCCGCGACGTGGCCGGACGCCGCGGACCAGTCGCCCCGCACGAGGGGCAGGGGTTCGAGCCCGGCCTCGGCCAGGACCTCGCGGTAGCCCTGCTCGCGGTCGTTGGCCTCGTTCCGGTCGGTCGGCCCGGCCAGGTGCAGGATCCGGGTGTGGCCCAGGTCGACCAGGTGGCGGGTGCCCAGCACGCCGGCGGCGTGGGAGTCCACCGTGACCGAGTCCTGCTCCTGGCGCGGTCGTCCGGACACGGTCACGGCCGGTACCGACTCCAGGCGGCCCTCCAGCAGGTCCTCGAGACCCAGGTACGGCGTCATGACCACGACGCCGTCCACGGTCGCGGACAGCAGACCGTCCAGCGCCCGCCGGATCTGCGCCCGGCTCGCCGGATCGGCCATGTCGAGGTCGAGCTGGGCGATGGCCATCGCGTATGAGGTGGCCTGGGCGCGGCTGGTGAGCCCGGACAGGATCTCGGCGGTGCCGTAGTTGATCGGCCCGACCGCGAGGACGCCGATCGTGTGGGAGCGGCCCGAGCGCAGGCTTCGCGCGTTGAGGTTGGGCCGGAAGTCGAGCTCGGCGACCGCGGCCTCGATACGCGCCCGTGTCGCGTCGCTCACGTAGCCACGGCCGGAGAAGTAGCGCGAGACGGTCTGCGCCGAGACCTCGGCGAGCCGTCCGACGTCGGCCATGCTCGCGCGGGCCCGCGGTGTCGGGCTGGTGCCGGGCACGGCGCCTCCTCGCTGCTTGCTGACCGTGACCGAATCGTAGCCAAGGCGCGTTGCCGGGTCCCTTGCGCGGCGCCATGGGTTATCGTTAACCTACGTTGCAGATTCATGTACGAATAGAAATTCGAACGATCGTGAGGGTGGCAGTGGCACATCCGACATGGGCGCCGGGGACCTTCCCGTGGCTCGGCGGCGAGGACCTCGCCCCGGCCGGGGTGCGGGTCATCGTCGACAACGACTTCGCAGGCGACCCGGACGACCTCTTCCAGGTGGTCCACCACCTGATGTCGCCGGCCGTGGAGATCCGCGGCATCGTCGCCTCCCACCTCGCCCCCGGTGACCCGTTCGACCCGGGACCCGAGAGCGCCGCACACGCCGCTGATCGCCTGCGCGAGCTGTTCGCGGTGATGGGGCTGGACGGCGACGGCCTGGTCTGGCCCGGCGCCGAGCACGGGCTCGTCGACCGCACCACGCCCCAGGACAGCCCCGCCGCACGCGCGATCGTCGCCGAGGCGATGCGCGACGATCCGCGGCCCCTGTACCTGTGCGTCGGCGGTGGGCTCACCGAGACGGCGAGCGCCTGGCTGCTCGAGCCCGCGATCGCCCGGCGGCTGACCGTCGTCTGGATCGGTGGCCCCGAGCTCCCCGGGACGGTCGAGGAGCCACCCGGCGTGGACAACCCCGAGTACAACCTGAACATCGACCTGACCGCCGGCCAGGTCGTGTTCGACGACTCCGACCTGCCGCTGTGGCTGGTGCCACGCAACATGTACCGCCAGTGCCTGGTCTCGGACATCGAGCTGCGCGCCAGGGTCGGCACGCGGGGCGCGCTCGGTCGCCACCTGCTCGAGGCGGTCAGGTCCGTCGCTCGGCGGATGTGGGACGCCGGGCACGGGTTCAGCGAGACGTACGCGCTCGGCGACTCCCCGCTGGTCCTGCTCACCGCCCTGCAGAGCCACTTCCAGCCCGACACGTCCTCCAGCGACCACGTCGTGGTGGCGTGCCCGCGCCTGGACGGCTCCGGCGCGTACGTGCCGGGCGTCGGCGGGCGGCCGATCCGGGTCTACACCCGGCTCGACGTCCGGCTGATGTTCGAGGACATGTTCGGCAAGCTCGAGGCCTTCGCGCGCTGGCGCGGCGAGGGCTGACACCCGTCGTCGGAGCACCCGACACGGCATCACCCGGGTCCGGCGCAGTGGCCGGACCGACGAGATGGAGGCAAGGATGCGGTACACACGGTCAGCCGCTGTGGCGATCTCGGCGACGGCAGCCCTCGCGCTGGTCACCGGCTGCGGCTCGGGCGGCACCAGCGACGCCGGCTCGAGCGGATCGGGCAGCTCGGGCGAGAAGGTCGACCTCACGCTCTGGCTCCCCACCCAGGAGGACTCCCAGAAGGCGGGCCTGGAGACCCTGGTCTCCGACTTCGAGGCCGCCAACCCCGACATCACCGTGAAGTACGAGGAGCGCTCCGTCGACGACCACAAGACCGCGCTGCGGCAGGTCGCCGGGACCGACGCCGGCCCAGACATCTACTGGTACTGGGAGGGCCCGGGCCTCGGCGGCGAGCTGGTCAACGCCGGCATGAGCCTGGACCTGACGAAGTACTACGACCAGTACGGCTGGAGCGACCGGTTCAGCGACGCCGCGCTCGCCGGCATCACCCAGTACGGCCAGCACGACGGCATCCCGTGGACCCTCCAGGGCGAGGCGATCTACTACAACAAGACGCTCTTCGCCAAGGCGGGCATCACCGGTACCCCGACGAGCTACGACGAGCTGGTCGCCGACGCGGACAAGCTCGTGGCCGCCGGGATCACCCCGATCCAGTTCGGCGGCACGGTGAACTGGCACGTCATGCGCCTGCTCGACTCGCTCATCGAGACCGAGTGCGGGTCCACGGTCGCCGACGCGCTCAACACGACTCAGCAGGGCTGGGACTCCGAGCCCTGCGTCACCGACGCCTTCACGGCGCTGAAGACCTGGGGCGAGAAGTACATCAACCAGGGCTTCATGGGGATCAGCAACGACGACTCCAGCCAGCTCTTCTACACCGGTCAGGCCGCGATGGCCCTCGAGGGCACCTGGTTCGACGCCAACCTCACCGACAACGGCGTGAACCCGGACGACATCGGCATCTTCGCCTTCCCGACCGGCACCGGCCGGCTCTACGGTTTCGGCGAGGCCTACTACGTCAACGCGACGTCCAAGCACCCGGACGAGGCCGCGAAGTTCCTGGACTTCATCACCTCGACCGCCGAGCAGCAGAAGGTCGTGGGGGCGTGGGCCGCCATGTCGCCGAACGTCGACGTCGCCCCGGCGACCGGCAACCCGCTCCACGAGCTGTGGCCGCCGATCTTCAAGGCCGCCACGGGTCTGTACATCAACAACGACCAGAACCTGTCCCTGGACCAGACGACCGAGTACTGGCGCATCCAGAACTCCGTCCTGACCGGTGACATCGCTCCTGCCGACGCCGGTGCGGAGTTCCAGAAGTTCATCGACGCGAACAGCTGATCCGGCCCCGGGGGCGTGGCGGTGTTCCCGCCCGTCACGCCCCCGGCCCCAGCGGGAGAACCCATGACCACCACCACCCCACCGGTCGCCCGGCGCGACGCGCGACGCGCGGACCCGCCCCGGCCCCGGGCGAAGCGCTCGCCGTTCGTCCGGGCGCTGCCGTACCTCGTTCCGGCCGGGCTGCTGTACGGGTACTTCCTGGTCTACCCGATGATCGACGCGGTCCGGCTGTCGTTCTACGACTGGTCCGGGTTCCGCACCGAGCCCCAGGTGTGGGTCGGGCTGCGCAACTACGTCCGCGCGTTCACCGCCGACCCGGTGTTCTGGACCGCGTTCAAGAACTCGCTCATCTGGGTGGTGCTCTCACTGGCCATCCCGATGATGCTCAGCCTGCTGCTCGCGCTGGGGCTGAACCGCAAGCTGCTGGGCCGCAACCTGTTCCGGTCCGTCTTCTACCTCCCGGCGGTGTTCGCGTCGATCACGGTCGCGGCGATGTGGCGCTGGATCTACAACCCGACGCTCGGTGCCGTGAACCAGGGGCTCAAGGCGATCGGGCTGGAGTCCTGGACCCACCAGTGGCTCGGTGACCCCAAGATCGCGCTGTACTCGGTGTTCGTCGCCGCGATCTGGCAGTCGGTCGGGTTCAACATGGTGCTGTTCCTCGCGGGCCTGCAGCAGGTGCCCGTCGAGCTGGTCGAGGCCGCCAGGATCGACGGCGCGCACGGCCTGCAGATCTTCCGCAACGTGACGTTGCCGGCCCTGCGCCCCACGTTCGTCGTCGTGGTCATCCTGACCATCATCAACTCGCTGAAGGTGTTCGACCTGGTGGTCGGCATGACCGGGGGCGGCCCGGCGCAGTCCACGCAGGTCCTGGCGCTGTGGTCGTGGACGCAGTCGTTCCAGAACCACACCTTCGGTCAGGGCAGCGCTGTCGCGACCGTGCTGCTGATCATCTCGCTCGCGCTCGTCGTGCCCTACCTGGCCTGGGCGCTGCGCGGAGAGGACCACTGATGGCCACCGTCGCCGCTCCGGCCGCCGTCGCCCGGCGGGTGCCACCGGCGCCACGGCGCCGCAAGCCGCGCGACTGGCCCGGCGTCGGGCTGTGGATCGCGCTCGCGGTCTCCGCGCTGATCTGGGCCACCCCGTTCGTCTTCATGTTCCTCACCTCGGTCAAGTCCAAGGCGGACGTCTCGCAGCTGCCCACCTGGAACCTGCCGACCGTGTGGGAGTGGGGCAACTACGCCGACGCGGTGGACACCGGGAACCTCTGGGTCACGGGAGGCAACTCCCTGATGATCTCGGTGATCAAGGTGCCGCTGGGCCTGCTGCTCTCGGCCGCGGCGGCGTTCGCCCTGGGCAGGCTGCGGTTCCGGCGCCACAAGCTGGTCCTGGCGCTGTTCGCGGTCGGCTCGATGGTGCCGATCCAGATCGGCCTCGGGCCGCTGTTCAACACCATGTACTCGCTGAACCTGCTCGACTCGCGGTGGGGCCTGATCCTGCCGTACCTCGCGTTCGGCATCCCGTACCAGATCTTCATGCTCTACGGGTTCTTCCGCGCGATCCCGGACGAGCTCGAGGAGTCGGCGCGGATCGACGGCGCCTCGACGTTCCGGATCTTCTGGCAGATCTGCCTGCCGCTGGCGCGTCCCGCCCTCGCCGCGCTGTTCATCCTCGACTTCGTCGCCACGTGGAACGAGTACGCCATGGCGACCACGCTGCTCCAGAGCCAGGCCAACTGGACCATCCCGCTCGCGGTGCAGAGCTTCAACACCCAGCACGCGACCGACTACGGGGCGCTCAACGCCTTCATCATCATGTCGGCCGTCCCCGTGCTCATCGTCTACCTGATGTTCCAGCGCTACTTCGTCCAGGGCGCGTTCGCCGGGGCCGTCAAGGGCTGAGCGTCGGGCCATCCGAGTGAGGAGAGACACACCATGACGACCTACCCGCCGTTCGGTGCCGGCCTGTGGCACTTCGCCAGCTACCTGGACCGCTACGCCACGGACGGTTACGCCCCGCCCACGACGACGCTGGAGCAGATCGCGCTGGCGGGCAGCGTCGGCGAGCTGTCCTTCGTCGACGTCAACTACCCGTTCACCGACGGTGTGACGGTCGACCAGGTGAAGGCCGCGCTGGCCGAGAACGGCCTCGAGGCCATCGGGGTCACCCCTGAGATCTACATGCGCAAGTACTCCAAGGGTGCCTTCACCAACCCCGACCCGGCGGTGCGCGCCGAGGCGATCGCGTTCCTGAACGAGGCGGCCGACGTCGTGCGCGCCCTGGGGGCGCGCTACCTGAAGGTCTGGCCGGGGCAGGACGGCTGGGACTACCCGTTCCAGGTCAACCACGGCGAGCAGTGGCGTCTGGCCGTGGACGGCATGCGCGAAGTGGCGCAGGCGAACAGCGACATCAAGATCGTCATCGAGTACAAGCCGCGCGAGCCGCGCAACAAGATGTTCTGGGACTCGGCGGCCAAGACCGCGCTGGGCATCAAGGCGATGGGCGTGGACAACGTCGGCGTGCTGCTGGACTTCGGGCATGCGCTGTACGGCGGGGAGTCGCCCGCCGCGGCCGCCCAACTGCTCATCGACCACGGGCTGCTGTGGGGCATGGACGTCAACGACAACCTGCGCGGCTGGGACGACGACATGATGGTCGGCACCGTCCACCCCGTCGAGCTGTTCGAGTACTTCTACACGCTGCGCGAGAACGGCTGGGAGGGCGTGTGGCAGCTCGACCAGTTCCCCTTCCGGGAGGACACCGTCGAGACCGCCAAGCTGTCCATCCGGTTCCTCAAGCACGTGTACCGCGCCCTGGACGTCCTGGACGTCGACGCGCTCCGGGCCGCCCAGGCCCGCCAGGACGCGCTCGGCGCCCAGAAGGTGGTCCAGGACGCGCTGTTCGGCACCATCGGGGAGGGCGAGTGACGGTCGACGAGGACCTCGTCCCGGACGTCCGCCCCGAGGTGGTCCCGGACGACGCGTTCACCGTGCTCGGCCGGGCGCCGGGCGAGGCGCCGCGCGCCCAGGTGGTCGCCCACCTCACCGAGGCGGCGCGGCTGGTGCGCCGCCGGGACATCCAGATGGTGCGGGCGGCCGGGCTCGGCCACATCGGCGGCGAGTTCTCGGTGATCGACATCCTGGTCACCTTGTACCTCGCGGCGATGAACGTGTCGCCCGACCAGCTCGGCGACCCGGACCGTGACCGGTTCATCCTGTCCAAGGGGCATGCGGCCGCGGCGCTGTACACGACGCTGGCGATGGCGGGCTTCCTGCCGCCCGAGCAGCTCGGCACGTTCATGCAGCCGTTGTCCCAGCTCAACGGCCACCCCGCGCGGACCAAGATCGCCGCGGTCGAGGCGTCCACGGGGCCGCTCGGGCACGGGCTGCCGATCGCGGTCGGCACCGCGTTCGCGGGCAAGCTCGACGGGTCGGCCCGCCGGACGTTCGTCGTGGTGGGCGACGGGGAGCTGCAGGAGGGCTCCAACTGGGAGGCCCTCATGACGGCCGGCAACCACCGGCTGTCCCACCTGTGCGTGATCGTGGACCGCAACCGGCTCCAGCAGGGCGCCCGGGTCGCGGACACCAACGATCTCGAGCCGCTGGCCGACAAGCTGGCCGCCTTCGGGATGGACGTCGTCGAGGTGGACGGGCACGACCACGGGGCACTGCTCGACGCGTTCGCGGACGTGCCGGCCGCCTCCGGCCGGCCCACGGCGGTGATCGCGCACACCGACAAGGGACACCCGATCTCGTTCATGTCCGACAACGTCGCCTGGCACCACAAGGTGCCGTCCGCCGAGCAGGTGGCCCAGGCGCTCGCCGAGCTGGAGAACCGATGACCGCCACGACCGACGCAGGCGCCCCGGAGCGGGTGCTGCACGACTGCCGCGACGCCTGGGTCGCCACCCTCGTGGAGCTGGCCGAGGCCGATGACCGGGTGGTCGCCGTGGTCAACGACTCGGTGGGCTCGTCGAAGCTGGGCCCGTTCGCCGAGCGGTTCCCGGACCGGTTGGTCAACGTCGGCATCGCCGAGCAGGACATGGTCGGGGTCGGGGCCGGCCTGGCCAACGGCGGCAAGGTGCCGTTCGTCTCCGCGGCGTCGTGCTTCCTCACCGCGCGCGCCATGGAGCAGGTCAAGGTCGACGCGGCCTACTCCCAGCACCACATGGTGCTCGTCGGGCAGAGCCCCGGCATGGCCTACGGCGAGCTCGGCCCGACGCACCACTCGATCGAGGACCTCGCGTGGCTGCGGACCATCCCCGGGCTGACCGTCGCGGCGCCGTGCGACCCGGCCGAGACCGCGCAGGTCCTGCGCTGGGCCGCCGCCCACGACGGACCGGTGTTCGTCCGGGTCGCCCGGATGGGCGTGCCCGACGTGGTCCCCGAGGGATACCGGTTCGAGCCGGGCAAGGCCGTGACCCTGCGCGAGGGTGCCGACGTCACCCTGGTCGCGACCGGCATCGCGGTCTCGCGTGCCCTGGATGCCGCCGACGTGCTGGCCGCCGAGGGGGTCGACGCGCGGGTGCTGTCGATGCCCACCGTCAAGCCGCTCGACGAGGCCGCCTTGGTCGCGGCCGCGCGCGAGACCGCCGGGATCGTGACGGTCGAGGAGGCGCTCACCTCGGGCCTCGGCGGGGCGGTGGCCGAGCTGCTGGTCACCCGCCAGCCCGCCCCGATGCGGTTCGTCGGGGTGCCCGACACGTTCGCGCCCACCGGGTCGGTGCAGTGGCTGCTGGAGCACTTCGGGATCACCGCGGCGGGGATCGCCGCGGCGGCCCGCGACCTGCTGGGCCGATGACGGACGGGGTCGGGCGCCGGGTCGGCGTGCTCCTGGCGATCGACCAGGGCACGACGAACACCAAGGCCCTGCTGGTCGACCCCGAGACCGGCGACGTGCTGACCGCGGCGTCCCGGCCGGTGGGTATCGCGTTCCCGGCGCCCGGCTGGGTGGAGCAGGACGCCGAGCAGCTCTGGTCGGCGACCCTCGAGGCGGTCGACGAATGCCTGGGCCGCCGGCCGGACGCCCGGCTCCTCGGGGTCACGGTGTCGAACCAGCGTGAGTCCGTGGTCTGCTGGAGCAGGCGGACAGGGCGACCGCTGGGCCCGGTGCTCGGCTGGCAGGACGCGCGGACCGCCGACCGGTGCGCGGCGCTCGCCGAGGCGCGGCCGGGCGCGGGCGAGCTCGTGCGGAACCGGACCGGCCTGTCCCTGGACCCGATGTTCTCCGCACCCAAGATGCGCGCGGCGCTCGAGACGGCGTTCTCCGGCGGCGCGAACCCGTCGGACGTCGCGCTCGGGACGGTCGACGCGTGGCTGGTGCGACGTCTGACCGGCGAGCACCTCACCGAGGTGGGCAACGCCTCGCGGACCCTGCTGCTCGACCTGGCGACCCTGAGCTGGGACCCCGAGCTGCTCGACCTGTTCGGTGTGCCGGCGGCCACCCTGCCGCAGGTGCGCGCGTCGGCGGCCGGGTTCGGCACCACCCTCGGCGAGGGGGCCCTGCCGCCCGGGGTCCCGGTGCTGGCCGTGCTCGCCGACTCGCACGCCGCGCTGTACCGGCACGGCTGCACCGAGCCCGGCACCGGCAAGGCCACCTACGGCACGGGCTCGTCCGTGATGACCCCGACGGCGACCCTGGGCGCGCCGGACGGTATCGCCACGACCGTCGCGTGGCAGACCGACGCCGTCACGTACGCCCGCGAGGGGAACATCGTTGCCAGCGGCTCGGCGCTGGACTGGATGGCCGCGACGCTCGGTGCGCCCGCCGGGGTGTTGGGTGGCGCCTACCTGACGGCGCTCGCCGAGAAGGTCGACGACACCGGTGGCGTGTCGTTCGTGCCGGCGTTCTCCGGTCTCGGGGCGCCGTACTGGGACCGGTCGGCGTCCGGTGTGGTGACCGGCGTGACGGGTGGCACGCGCCGCGAGCACCTGGCGCGCGCGGCGCTGGACGCGGTCGCCCACCAGGTCACCGACGTGGTCGAGGCGATCGAGGCCGACGGGTCCGCCCGCATCGACGTGCTGCGCGCGGACGGCGGCGCGACGGCCAGCACGCTGCTCATGCAGCGCCAGGCCGACCTGCTGGCCCGGCCCGTGCGCGTCGCCGACTCTCCCGAGGCGTCGGCGCTCGGCGCGGCACTGCTCGGTGCCCGCTCGATCGGCGCGGGGGCCTGGGCCGAGGACCCCGGGCACCTCGTCGAGCCGAGCGGCACCGACGCGCGGCCGGCCCGACAGGCGTGGGCGGCCGCGGTCGCGAGGTCCCGCGGACGGGCGTTACGTGCGGAAGAGCTGGGCCCGCAGGAGGCCTGATCGTCGGGGCGCAGGGCCGCCTCAGCGGATCGCCGCGTCGTCCCCGAGAACCCTGCGGATGGCGGCGCGGCCGGTGTCCGCGCCCTGTGCTCCCACGGCTCGCACGGCCAACGACCCCGCGGCCATGCCCCACCGCACGGCGTCGGCCACCGCGAGCCCGTCGGCCAGGGCCGCGGCCATGGCTCCGCAGAACGCGTCGCCGGCGCCAGTGGTGTCCACCACCCGGTCGGGCGGGTAGGCCGGCAGGTGCTGCGCGCCGTGCGCGTCGGCGAGCAACGCGCCCTGTGCGCCCTGCGTGACCACGACGGTGCCCCCGCCCGTCGCGGCGAGCCGCCCCGCCCGCTCGGCGACCGGTCGGTCGCCGGGGTCGAGGAGCGCCGCCTCGTGCTCGTTCACCACGAGCACGTCGACCCTCGCCCGGCTCAGGTCGACGGGGACGACCGGGGCGAGGTTGAGCACCATCGCCGCGCCGGCCGCGGACGCTGCCTGCGCGGCGGCCTCGATGGCCGCCGGGGCGATCTCGCCCTGGGCCAGGACGACGTCCCCGGGTCGCAGGCCCTTCAGCGCCGCGACGACCCCGTGTGCGTCGAGCGTCGCGTTCGCCCCCGGGACCACGACGATCGTGTTCTCCCCCCGCCCGTCCACGGTGATCAGCGCGGTGCCGGTGGGCTGGCCGGCCACGACGAGCAGGCGGTCGCCGAGCACGCCGGCCGCCTCGAGGGCGGCCCGCTGACGGGCCCCGGCGTCGTCCGCGCCGATCGCTGCGACGATCCGGGTCCGCGCACCCGCCCGGGTGGCGGCGACGGCCTGGTTGGCCCCCTTGCCGCCCGGCCCGCGGGACAGACCCGTGCCGAGCACCGTCTCGCCCGGTCCGGGCGCGCGCTCGGCGTGCACCACGAGGTCCTCGTTGACCGAACCGACCACCCACACGTCCGCCATGGCCACACCCTTCCAGGCCGCGGGTGCCGATTCGGGCGACCCGCATGCGCCATCGGCGTGCCTCCGGGTGAATGCGCTCCGTCCGGCGCGCCGACAGCCCCTACCGTGGGCGCCATGACGGAAGCGTTGCCCACCATGATCGGCGAGACCTGCGGGGTCCGGGCCCTCCACATCGACAAGCAGGGGCTGACCAAGGCGAGTCTGTACGTGGGTGCCGGCTGGGCCGACGAGACCTTCGCCACCCGCGGCGTGACGCACGCCATCGAGCATCTGATCATGAACGGCACCACGCGTGGGACCTTCGAGGCCAATGCCACGGTGGTGATGCACAGGACGGCGTTCTGGGCCATCGGCCGACCCGAGCAGGTGGGGACCTTCCTGAACGAGGTGGCCGCCGGGATCCGTTCGCTCCCGCTCGACCGTCTCTCCCACGAGGCCAAGGTGCTCCGGGCGGAGGCGGGTGGCCCCGGCTACGGGCCGCACGACGCGATGCTCAAGTGCCGCTACGGCCACGAGGGCCCGGGCCTGGCGATGTTCTGGGGGTCCGGCCCGCTCGCCACGGACGAGCAGGTCGTCGCCGACCACGCCCGCCGCTGGTTCGTGCGGGACAACGCCGTGCTCACCGTGGTCGGGCCGATGCCCGACGGCCTCGACATGACCTTGCCCGACGGGGACGTCCCGTCGCGGACGTTCGCCGACATCAGTCGCCCCGGCGTGGTCTCGTTCGACGTCGCCGATCCGGTGCTGTCGTTCGTGATGCCCGAGGGCCCGGTGGTCGGTGTGCTCGCCGGCGCGATGGCGCGGCGCCTGGAGGAGGAGCTCAGGCACGCCCAGGGCCACGTCTACGGGATCGTCCCCGAGGTCAGGCGGCTCCCCGGCGCAGGGAGCGTGGTCGTCCAGCTGGCGGCCCAGATCTCCCCGGGCAGCGCGAAGGAGGTGGCGGAGGCGATGGCGCGCGAGCTCGCGTACCGGGCCGAGGTCGGGCTCTCGGAGCAGGAGCGGGACGAGATGCTGGAGCTGTGGGACCTCGCCGCGGACGACGGTGACGAGCTCGCGGACCTCGAGCACAACGCCGAGCGGCTGCTGTGCGGTCTCGCCCCGCGGTCGTTCGCGGACGCGCGCCCGGTGATCCTCGCGGTGGACCTGACGACGGTCGCGGCCGAGGTGCGTGAGGCGGCCGCCGGAGCGCTGCTGCTCGTCCCGCGCGGTGTCGAGGTCGACACTCCGCTTCCGGACGGGCTCAGCTGCACCACGTCCCGTGCGATGACCACGACCCCGCTGCGCCGCCGGCTTCGCTCGAAGGCGCCCAAGGGAGCGGCGCTCGGCTACGACGACGACGTGGTGGAGTACCGCGACGAGGACGGGGACCTGCACACGATCCGCATCGACGAGATCGTCGGAGTCGGGGTCGACGGCAGGACGCGTGAGATCGTCGGACGCCGGGGCTGCTTCATCACCCTGGACCCGCGCGACTTCGCCGGCGTCGACGCGATCGTGCGCGCCACCGACGAGCGCGTGCCGGCCGGCCTGCACTTCGACCTGCGGGCCTGGTTCGGAGCGGACTGACACCCCGGGCGCGAGTCCTCGCCGCGGTCCGGGCTCACACGTGCGCGTGCGCCCCCCACGGCCCGGTGTCGGTGTCCCGGGGCACCTGCGCCGCCGGGCAGGTGAAGGTATGGGCGCCCGAGCCGACGGTGTGCACCGTGTCGTCGCCGGGCAGGAGCACGTCGGCCGACGCCCCCGCCGGCACCGTCACGTCGAGCCGGAGCTCGTCGGTCAGCCGCCAGGCGACCTCGGCCCGGCCGTACGGCGTCTCGTGCGCGGTCCGCGCCCAGGTCAGGCCGCCGCCGGGGAGCGGGGCCACCCGCAGCCGCCGGTACCCGGGAGCCGCGGGAGCCAGGCCGCCGATCACGCGGTGCATCCAGTCGGTGATGGACGCGAACACCGGGTGGTTGAAGGAGAGCATGTCGCCCGGGTTGAGCGACCCGTCGGCGAGCAGCGAGTCCCAGCGCTCCCAGAACGTCGTCGCGCCCAGCCGCACGGCGTACCGCCACGATGGCACGCCGGTGTGGCCCAGCAGCCGGTAGGCGAGGTCGGCCCGGCCCTCGTCGACCAGCACGTCCATGAGGGCGAACGTGCCGGGGTAGCCGGCCTGGAGCATCCCGCGCCGGCGCAGCAGCAGCACGAGGCGCTCGAACGCCGCGGCGCGCTTGGCCGCCGGCAGCGCCCCGACGTGCAGCGCGAGGGCGTAGGCGGTCTGCGAGTCGCCTGCGACCAGCCCCTCGCCGGTGACGTACACCCGGTCGACGTACGCCAGGAGCTCGGTGTGCAGCGCGGCCAGCTCGCGCTCGACGGCGTCGTCGCCCACGGTCCTGGCCGCCTCCAGCGCGAGCGCCACGGATCGCACCGCACCGAACGCCATCACGACGTCGTACTCGGTGAGGCCGTTCTCGGGGTTGTCCGGCGGCGCGGTCGGGTCGAGCCAGTCCCCGAACTGGAACCCCGGGGTGGGGAAGCCCGCGAGCGTCTCCGCCGCCACGCACCGCGCCCAGGCCGCCATCGACGGCAGCTGACGGCGCAGCATGCCCACGTCCCCGAACCGCTCGTACACCGCGGCGGGCGCCATGCACGCGGCGTCGCCGAACGCCGCGACCGGGTAGTCGCCGGGGAACGGCACGAGCTCGATCGCGGGGACCACCATCGTCGGGCTGCCGTTGGGCCGCTGGTCGAGGGCCAGGTCCTCGAGCCACGAGTCGTGGAAGCCCGCCGTGTCGTACAGGTACGCCGCGGCCCGCGCGACGTGCGCGGCGTCGCCGATCCAGCCGAGACGCTCGTCGCGCAGCATGCAGTCGGTGGGCACGTCGAGCATGTTGTCGGCGATGCCCCACACGGCGTTCTCGTGCAGCCGGTCCAGCTCGGGGTCCGAGCACTCGAACCATCCGGTGCGCGCCAGGTCGTTGCGCACCATCCGCCCGGCTACCTCGTCGCGCACCACGACGACGCCCGGGTCGTCGATCGCGGCGTACCGGAACGAGCGGAACGTGAACGTCGGCTCCCAGTCCAGCTCGCCGGACGAGCCGAGCGTCACGCGGTCGGTGTTCGCCGCGGTGCGCTGGGGTCGCAGCGCGAGCTCACCCGCGTCGAGCACCTCCGCGAACCGCACCGTCACCACGCTGCCCGGTGCGCCGCGCAGCCGCAGCCGCACGTGCCCGGTGAGCACCTGGCCGAAGTCCGCGATCGTGACGCCCGACGGGCTGGTGAGCCACGCGCGCACCGGCATCGAGGCGACCACCCGGATCGCCGGGAGCTGGGGGCCGACGAGCTGGGCGTCAGGCAGCTCGGCGACGTCCACCGCGGCCCACGCCGCGTCGTCGAAGCCCGGCAGCTCCCAGCCGGCCGGCTCGTCGTCGGCCACGTACGTCTCGCCGTCGTAGAACGACGTGGCGGTGATGCCGCCATGGCCGGCCCGCCACGCGCCGTCGCTGGTCACGGTGCGCACCGTGCCGTCCGCGTGGGTGAGCTCGAGCTGCACCACGACGCCCGTGCGCGCGCCGTACAGGTGCCGCAGCCCGCCGCGCCACCACCCGAGCCGCCCGGCGAACCAGCCGTCGGCCAGCCGCACCGCCAGGGCGTTCGCACCGGTGCGCACCAGCTCCGTCACGTCGTGCACCTGGTAGCGCAGCCGGTGGCGGTAGCTGGTCCAGCCCGGGGCGAGGCGGTCCGGGCCCACCGGCACGCCGTTGAGCCGGCACTCGTAGACGCCCTGGGAGGTCGCGTACAGCCGGGCGCGCACCACCTGCTCGGCGTCGAACTCGCGCCGCAGGTAGGCGCAGGCGTCGTCCCCGGTGCGCGGTGGCTGCACGAGCCGGGCCGACCAGTCCTCGCGGGCGAGCAGGCCCGCCTCCACGCGCAGCGGAGCCGACCAGTCGCTCGCGCCGTCCGGGCCCCAGACGCGCACGGCCACGTCGACCCGTTCGCGCGAGGCGAGCGGGTCGAACGGCCAGGCCACGAGCACCTGGTCGTCGCCCTCGACCCTGGCGGCCTCGCGCCAGGCCGGGAGGCCGTGGCCCGTCGCCTCGCCGTCACCGGCCGCGCGCACCCGCACCTGGGACGCGGTCTGCACCCAGCCGGGGTGGTCGGTGACCACCTGCCAGGACAACCGGGGCGTCGCGACGGCCACGAGGCCGTCGGTGACGTGCTCGGCGCGCAGCCGGGTGACGGTCGGCATCAGTGCGCCGCGAAGACGGCCCTGGCCTGCTCGTACCGCTCGGCCAGCCGGGTGTAGACGGCGTCCTCGGCCGGATCGCCCTTGGCGAGGTCGGGGTGGGCCTTGCGCCACGCGAGGATCTTGTAGATCTCGCGCTCGAACGACCGCGTCGGGCGGAACCCGGGCACGTAGCTGCGGATCTTGGTGGTGTCGTAGACCTCGCTGTGCGACAGGTCGCCGTCCAGCAGGCCGGACCAGAACCAGTCCGGCTCGGCCAGCATGATGAGGTCCGTCGGGAGGTGCAGGATCTTCGGCTCGACCCCCATCGCGTGGCCGATCGCGAGGTAGATCTGGTTCCAGCTCAGGACGTCGTCGCTGGTGATGTGGAACGCCTCGCCGAACGCGCTCGGCCGCCCCAGCAGCCCGACCAGCCCGACGGCCAGGTCGGCCGCGTGGGTGTAGGTCCACAGCGACGTGCCGTCGCCGTGCACCACCACCGGGTCGCCGCGCTCGATCCGGTCGATCACGGCCCAGCCGCCGGCCAGCGGGGCGATCGCCTCGTCGTAGGTGTGCGCCGGCCGGACGATGGTCACCGGGAAGCCCTGCTCGGCGAAGGCGGCGAGGAAGGTTTTCTCCGCCTCGACCTTGTCACGCATGTAGGCGTGCTCCGGGTTGTGCGCGTAGGTCGACTCGCTGACCGGCCCCTTCGGCAGCGGCCGGTGGTACACCGATGCCGAGGAGATGTGCACGTAGTGCGCGGTGCGCCCGGAGAACAGCGCGACGTTCTGCGCGGCGTCCTGCGCGCCGTAGCACAGGAAGTTCACCACGGCGTCGAAGTGCCGGTCGCCGAGCGCCGCCTCGACGCTCGCCGGGTCGGTGATGTCGCCGTGCAGCACCTCGACGGACTCGGGCAGGGGGCGCAGCCGCGAGGACCGGCCGCGGTTGAGCACCGTGACGGTCATGCCCTGGGCCACGGCCTCCTTGACGCACGAGTTGCTGATCGCGCCGGTGCCACCGACGAACAGCACGCTGAAGTAGTCGCTCATCGTCGCCATCTCACTCACCCACCGGTCCGCCGGCGTACCAGTCGTCGAACCCGACCTCGACCACGGAGACCAGCAGGTCCTCGTGACGCAGGCCGGCCGCCTCCAGGTGCTTGACCAGGGCGGCGTACATCCGCTGCTTGGCGTCCGGCGGGAACATGTGGACCATCGTGATCCTCATCCACACCAGGTCGCGGCGGTCGGCCCCCCCGAAGGTGGGAGAGAACACGATCTCGCCCTCGTCGTGCGGCCGGAACACCTGGAACAGGTCGTCGGACTGCATGTCGAGGCCCTCGATGAGCCCTTCGTGGATCGCCTGCGAGATGGCGGTGCCCTTCTCGGCGAACAGCTCGCGACGCAGGTCGACTTGGACGGTGGGCATGGACGTCTCCTTACTTGAGGGCGCCGGCGGACAGGCCGCGCTCGAAGTTCTTCTGCATGAGGACGTAGGCGAGGATCGTGGGGATCGCGGTCATCACCGCGGCGGCCAGGATCTTCGTCTGGTCGTTGGAGTACTGGCCGATGAAGAACTGGGGCAGCAGCGTCACCACCTGGTTGGAGCGGTCCTGGAGGAACACCAGGGGGAGCAGGTAGCTGTTCCACGCGTTGATCAGCGTGAGCACGACGATCGCCGAGGCGATCGGCTTGGTCAGCGGCAGCACCACGTGCCAGAACAGCTGGGGGACGTTCGCGCCGTCGATCCGACCGGCGTCCATCAGCTCGGTCGGCACGCCGTCGTAGAAGTTGCGGGCGAGCAGGATCGCGAACGGCAGCTGCAGCGCCGTCAGCGGCAGGATCACCGCGAACAGCGTGTCGTACATCTGCAGCTTGGTGAACGTGACGAACAACGGTGACAGCAGGATGACCTCGGGCAGCGTGAGCGCCACGATCATCAGCCAGAAGTAGACCTCCTTGCCGCGGACGCGCAGCTTGGAGAAGCCGAACGCAGCGGTCATCGCGCCCACGTACACCAGGGCGATGACCGACAGCGACAGCAGGATCGAGTTCTTGAAGAACGTCGGGACCACGCCGGTCTGCCACACGACGACGAAGTTCTGGAAGCCGAGCCCGGCGAACGCGCCCTTGACCATCTCGACCAGGGGCAGCAGGAACGGCAGGGTCAGCAGGGCCAGCAGGAGCTGGAGCAGGATCCGCGAGCTGCGGTGTCGGACCTCGAACATCACTCGCCCGCCTTCCTGCGGTTGGCGCGGCCGATGATGATGGCGCCCACGATCGCCAGCACGAGCAGGACGATCGAGATCGAGGCCGCGTAGCCGATGTGCGCCTGGCGGATGCCCTGCCGGTAGATGTACGTGCCCAGGAACTCCGTGGAGTGGTACGGGCCGCCGGTGGTCACCAGGTAGGGCACGTCGAACGTCTTGAGCGCGCCGATGAAGCTGAGCATCGCCAGCGACACCGTGGTGCCGCGGCAGGCCGGCCAGACGATGGACCACAGGGTCCGGATGTTGCCGGCCCGGTCCAGCCGCGCGGCCTCGATGATCTCGGGCTCGATCTGGCTCATCGCGGCGTAGTAGAGGATGAACCACAGCCCGGTCCACTGCCAGATCGTGATCATCATGATCACGGTGAGCGCGGTGCTCGCGTCTGCGAGCCACGGGTGGGCCAGCGAGTCGAGCCCGACCCCCCGCAGGATGTTGTTGATCATCCCGTCGTCGGCGAAGAACAGCCGGAAGACGGGTGCCATGGTCGCTGGTGCGAGCACGGTCGGGATGAAGATGATCACCTTGTGCAGCGTGGCGAGCTTGACCCGCGAGTGCATGATCGCGGCGAGCGTGAAGCCCAGGAACGTCTGGACCACGAACGTGACCACCCAGAACACGGCCGTGTGGCGCAGCGAGGCCCAGAACACCGGGTCGGCCAGCATGTCGGCGTAGTTGCCCAGCCCGACCGCGATCGCGGTGGGGGACAGCCCGTCCCAGTCCAGGGTCGAGATGTAGACCGTGTAGCCCACCGAGTAGTAGATGAGCCCGGCCACGAAGATGAAGGCCGGCAGGATCCACGGCAGACCGTTCAGGCGGTTCCTGCCCCGTGTGCTGGGAGAAGGACCCCGGGACAGCCGCGTGCGGACCGGCCCGGCGGCCGTCGTCGACTTCGTCGTCATCAGATGCCCTTCGTCACGGCGGGGAGTGGGGCGCAGCCACCGGTGGCTGCGCCCCACCTGCCTCGCTCAGCCGACGCTGTCCTGCGCCTGCTGCAGCTCGGCGGTCGCCTGCTCCGGTGTGGCGTCACCGGCTGCGACCTTGGCCAACGCGTCCATGAGCGCCTGGTTCATGTCGGCGTTGATGGTGGCGAACCGCGGGGCGTCGGTGACCGCGGAGGCCCGCTGGACCAGGCTCTTCATCGGCTCCGCCTGGGCGTCGGCGTTGACGAGCTCGACGTTGTCCCAGTTCGGGGTGACCGACTTCAGGGCCGGGATGAGGTTGAGGCTGTCGGCGATGACCTGCTGGCCCTTCTCCGACGTGCCCAGCCAGACGGCGAACGTGGTCGCCGCGCCCTGGTTGGCCGAGTTCGCGCTCACGCCCTGGCCGTAGTCGACGTCACCGAACAGGCTGCCGGTGTTGCCGGTGCCCGCGATGTCCGGGAAGTCGATCGGGAGCATCGTGAACGGGTCGTCGGTCGAGCCGGCGGCCTCCATCGCGGACCGCATGACGTCCGGGATCAGGTACTGCGAGTACCAGGTGCCCATCATGACCATGGCGGCCTTCTGTGACATGAAGTCGTTGTTGGCCTCGGGGTACTGCATGGTCCCGAGCGCGCCGGGCTGCATGATGCCCTCGTCGAACAGCTTCTTCCACAGGGTGAAGGCCTCGACCAGGCTGGCGTCGGTCCACGGCACCTCGCCGCGGGTGGCCTGGACGAACGTGCCGGGCGAGACGTTGTCCGCGATCGCGTGGACGGTGTCGATGTTGAACGCGCCCTGGCCCGCGCCCTGCACGAAGCAGGTGACGCCGTTGGCCTCGAACGTCTGGCAGACGTTCTTCCAGGAGTCCCAGTCGGTGGGGGCCGAGAGCCCGTACTCGTCGAACAGGTCCTGGTTGATCCAGACCGTGCCGGAGAAGACCGCTCCGGCGGCGAGCGCCTTGAGCTGGCCGTCCACCGTCAGCGCGTCGACGCCGGTCGAGGAGAGCTTGTCCTTCCAGTCCGAGCCGAGCGCCTGCTCCACGGCGGGGGTCAGGTCGATCGCGCTGCCGCCGAAGACGGCGACGCCGCCGTTCGCCGAGCCCGCGGACATCTGGTAGACGTCCAGGCCGGTGTTGTTGCCCAGTGCCGGGCGGATCGCGGCGTCGTAGTCGTCGATCGAGGTCTGCTTCCAGGTCACCTTGATGTCCGGGTAGTCCTCGTTGAACGCGGCGATGTACTGCTCGTTGACGGGGGACCCGGGGGTGTACCCCCACCAGACGATCTCGCCGGATGTCGCCATCTCGGCGCTGCCGCCGTCCGAGGACGCGGACGTGCCGCCCCCGGAGGTGTCGGCGCAAGCCGCCAGTGCGACCATGCCGAGCGCCGCCGCGGTGGCGACCGCGGCGGTCCTGGTCCTTCCTGCTCTCGTTCGTAGCGACATGTGGTGAGCCCTCTCTGTTCTCGTCATCGAGACCTGTCGTGCGGCTGACCCGCGGGTGGTGCGGAGGACTGGTCCCGTCCGGGCCGGCGCGGCTCGCGTTCGGTGCCGTCCTCGTCGAGCGGCATCGGCGAAAGTTTCGCTTTCACTTTCGACGATCGTTACGCTAGCCGCACGTCTCTCCCGGGGCAAGGGCGATCGATAACGATGTGGTCTCGCCTCGGTGGCGCGCTCGGGCCCCAGCGGCCGGCGGCGGCGTCGTGCCGACGGGCTCGGACCGGCCCGCGGGAGGGTCAGTCGCGGGGGGCGGCGGTGGACTCGCGGACCACGACGGAGGTGGCGAGCTCCACCCTGCGCGCCGGCGTCGAGGCGTCGCGGGAGAGGTCGACCACCATGCGGGTCGCCTCGCGGGCCATCGCCGCCAGCGGCTGGCGCACGGTGGTGAGCTGAGGGGTGACCCACTGGCACAGCTCGACGTCGTCGAAGCCGACCACCGAGAGGTCCTCCGGCAGCCGCAGCCCGGAGCGCCTGGCAGCCTGGTAGACGCCGTAGGCCTGCTCGTCCGAGCCGCTGATGATGGCGGTCGGCGGCCGGTCGGCGGCGAGCAGGTCGAGGCCGTGGGTCAGGCCGCCGCCGACGAGCGAGTCGCCGTACCGCACGAGTGCCTCGTCGAACGGCAGGCCCGCGCGCTGCAGGGCGGCGCGGTAGCCGTCGAGGCGATCGAGGTGGCAGGACTGGTCGATCGGCCCGGTGATCATCGCGATCCGCCGGTGCCCGAGGGCGATGAGGTGGTCGGTCGCGTCGCGGGCCCCCGCCCAGTCGGTCGCTGCGACCGTCGCCACCGACGGGTCGCCGGAGCCGACCGGGTCGACCAGGACCACCGGCATGTGCAGTCGGGCCAGCTCCTCGCGGGCCGCGGGCAGCAGGCGGGACACGATCAGCACGACGCCGTCCGAGCCACGCTCGGCGAGATGGTCGAGCCAGTCCGGGGTGCCCACCGGGCGGCCGTCCGTCGTGGTCACCACGAGGTCCACGCCCAGTCGGGCCGCCTCGCGCTGGGCGCCGCGGAGCAGGGCCGCGGCCCACTGCGTGTCCAGGCTCGAGATCACGAAGTCGATCAGGCCGGTGCGCTGCGCGGTACGGCGCCGGCGCTGGTAGCCGTGCTCGGCGAGCAGCTGCTCGACGTGGCTGCGGGTGGCCGGCGAGACCCCCTTGCGGCCGTTGAGCACCTTGGACACCGTCGGCACCGAGACCCCGGCCTCCGCGGCGATCTCGGCGATCGTGACGGACCTGTCTGCCACGTCCCACCCGCTCCCGAACGCGTTCGGCGACCGTTGACCACGCCCGCCACGATGCCTAGGATAGCGACACGAAACTTGCGCACGGAACTTTCAAGCGCGGAGGCAGTCCGGCCGAGGGCCCGGTGGAGAGCCCGGCGCTGCCGCCGGCCGCGGTCGGTGTGCTCGAGGTGCTGGACGAGGCGCGCCGGCAGATCGGCGTGCACTACCCGGAGGAGACGTGATGGGGCTGCTGGAGGGCAGGCTCGCGGTGGTGACCGCGGGCACGGCCGGGATCGGGCGGGCCGTGGCGGCGCGGTTCGTCGCCGAGGGTGCCGACGTCGTCGTGACGTCGCCCTTCCAGGGCGAGCTCGACGAGACGGTGAAGGCACTGGGTCCGCGGGTCAGCGGGGTCCGCGGAGACGCGGGGGAGGTCGCCGACCTCGATGCGCTCGCCGAGCGTCTGCGGGCGATCGGCAGCCCCGTGGACGTGCTCGTCGTGAACGCCGGACGGGACGTGCCCGCGACGGCGATCGTCGACATGACGCCGGAGGCGTTCGACGCGGTCGCGAACCTCAACTTCCGCGGCGCGTTCCTCACCGCGCGAGCGGTGGTCCCGCTGATGCGCGACGGGGGGACGATCGTGCTCACCGCGTCGATCGCGGCGCACAACGGTGGCCCCGGGCACGCGGTGTACAACGCGACCAAGGCCGCCGTCCGGTCGCTCGCGCGCACCCTGACCGCGGAGCTGCGCGACCGGCGGATCCGGGCCAACGCGGTCAGCCCCGGTCCGACGAGCACGCAGGGCTTCTCGGACTTCTTCGCCGGCGACACCGACGTCATCGCGCAGGTCGCGGCGCAGATCCCGGTGGGCCGGATCGGGCGGCCGGAGGAGATCGCGGCCGCCGTGACGTTCCTGGCCAGCGACGAGTCCAGCTTCGTCGCGGGCGCCGAGCTGGTCGTGGACGGCGGGATGAGCCAGGTCTAGCCGGCTCGGGGCCTCCCGACGGTTCCGGGACGTCGCGCGCACCGCTCACGCCCGCCGAGCGGCGGCCGATGTCACGGTGTGGACCGGATCTTGCGCGCGTACCTGGTGGGTGGCGTGGTCGTCATCGCCGGGTACCTCACGCTGCCGGAGGGTCTGCCACGGGACGTCGCATACCTCGTGGTGGGCATGTCCGCGGTGCTGGCGATCGTCGTCGGGGTCCGACGCCACCGGCCGAGGCGAGCGGCGGCCTGGCTCTGGATGGCGGCGGGGCAGCTGTCCTGGGTCGTGGCCGACACGGTCTACTCCTGGTACGAGGACGTCCTGGGTGTGTCGCCGTTCCCGTCGCTGGCGGACGTGTACTACCTCGCCGGCTACGGGCTGATCGTGGTGGGGCTGGCGGTCCTGGTCAGGGCCCGCCGCCGCGGGCGCGACCTGGCCGGGCTGGTCGACAGCGCGCTCATCACCGTCGCCCTCGGGCTGTTGTCGTGGCTGACGATCGCAGCGCCGCTGGCCGAGGCGACCGACGAGGCGCTGGTCTCGCGGCTCATCGCGACGGCGTACCCGCTGGCCGACATCGTCCTGCTGGCGTTCCTCGTCCGGCTCCTGGTGGGACCCGGTGCACGGAGTGCTGCCTTCTGGCTGCTCTCGACCGCCGTCGCGCTGCTCCTGGTGGTCGACACCACCTTCACGGTGCTGGACTCGACCTCGGGCTACGACGGCGGTGGCCTGGACCTGCTCTGGCTGGCCTCCTACGTGCTGTGGGGCGCGGCTGCGCTGCACCCCTCGATGACGGCGATCGCCGAGCCCGGCGCGGAGCCGCGGGCGCTCACGGGGCGGCGGCTCGCCGCCCTGACGCTCGCGGTCCTCGTCGCGCCGGGAGCGCTCGCGGTCGAGCTGGTGCTGGGCGGCAGGCTCGACGCATGGCCGGTGACCGGCTGCTCGGTCGTGCTGTTCGGCCTCGTCGCCGCGCGGATGTACCTGTCCGCTCGCGAGATCGAGGCGGCCGCCGCGGCGCGCGACCTCGCCCGCAGCCACCTGGCCCACCAGGCGGCTCACGACTCGCTGACCGAGCTGGCCAACCGGGCGCACGCGGTGGAGCTCATCGAGCTCGCGCTGAGCCGGGCGGGCCGGTCCGGGGCGTTGGTCGGGCTGCTGTTCATCGACCTCGACGACTTCAAGGCGGTCAACGACACGCACGGGCACGCGGCCGGCGACGAGGTGCTCCGCGAGGCGGCACGCCGCATGCGGGAGCGGGCCCGGGCCGGGGACACGGTCGGCCGGCTGGGCGGCGACGAGTTCGTGGTGCTCGTCGAGGGGCCTGCCGACGAGGAGTCGCTCGTCGACCTCGCCGAACGGATGCTCGCGGCGCTGCGCAGGCCCGTCGCCGTGGGCACGCGGGAGGTCGTCGTGGGCGCGAGCATCGGGGTGGCCGTCGCCCGGGGCCCCGGAGCGGACGCCGGCGTGCTGCTGCACGAGGCCGACGCCGCGGCGTACCGGGCGAAGGCCAGGGGCCGCGGCCGCGTCGAGATATTCGACGACCAGCTGCGGCGCGAGCACCGTGCCCGGGTCGAGCTCGAGCAGGCGATCCGCGCCGGTCTGGACCGTGGCGAGTTCCTCGTCCACTACCAGCCGATCGTCGACGTCGTCTCCGGTGCCGTCGTGTGCGTCGAGGCGCTGCTGCGCTGGGAACGCCCCGGCCACGGCCTGGTCCCACCGGACGAGTTCATCCCCACGGCTGAGATGTCGTGCTTGATCTGCGACCTGGACCGCTGGGTGCTGCAGGAGGCGACCGCCCGGGCAGCCTCCTGGGGCGGGCCCGGCGCGGGTGTCGCGGTGGCCGTGAACCTGTCCGCGCGGCACCTGGCCGACCCTGACGTCGTGTCGGACGTCGTGTCAGCCCTCGCGGGGTCTGGCCTGGACGCCCGGCGCCTCGTCCTGGAGATCACCGAGACCGTGCTCGTGGACCAGCCGTCCGTGGTCGCGCGCCTGCGCGAGCTGCGTGCGCTCGGCGTCGCGGTCAGCATCGACGACTTCGGCACCGGGTACACCTCGATCGCGCAGCTCCAGCACCTGGCGGCGGACTCCCTCAAGATCGACCGGAGCCTGGTCGCGGCCGAGGACCCGGCCTCCGCCGCACTGGTCCGGCTGGTCGTGGACGCCGGGCACGCGTTCGGTCTCGCGGTCATCGGGGAGGGCGTCGAGCAGGTCGGCCACCTCGAGGCGCTCCGCAGGAGCGGGTGCGACCTGGCGCAGGGCTACCTGTTCGCCCGCCCGGGCCCGGAGCCCGACCTGGGGCTGCACCTGTCCACCGCGAGTGGTGCGGGCTGACCGCCGGCGCGGGGTCGGCCCGCTACCCGGCCTGCGCGAGGAGGACCTCCGCGACCGCGCTCGCCAGGGCGGGTTCGAGCTCCAGGGCCATCACCTCCGCGGCGCGTAGGGCGAGCGGCCGGTCCCGGGTGGCGGCCTCGAGCACCCTGCTCTTGAGCTCGTACTCGATCTGAGCGCGGTCCAGCAGGGCGAACAGCCGGCCGTGCACGTCGTTGGGGCTCACCCGGGGCTCGGCCCCCAGAGACACGGTGAGCGGTGCTGCGACGGGGACGTCGTCGACGCGGACCCGCAGGCGGGTGCCCTCGTGACGCACCTCGGCGACGGCCGCTGAGCCGTCGATCGTCACGCTGGGGCTGCCGTCGCCCACGGCGGGGAACGTGACCGTCCAGGCGCGGGTCGCCGGGAGGTGGTCGGTCGGTCCGTCGGGTGGGGTGACGGTGAACGTGCCGGACGCCTGGTCGAAGGCCAACCGGGTGCGGGACGTGGTGCCGTCGCGTGAGCCGTCGTCCTCGACGAGCGTGAACGCCCCGTCGGCGCCCACCACCACCAGGACCTCCAGGTGCTCGGGGTTCACCGGGTCGTTGCCGGGGATCTCGGCGCCGTCCAGCGGCACGATCGCGCCGGCCGGTGCCAGCACCGGGACGGCCGTCAGGTCGCGGTGCAGGTGGATCTCGCGGTCGCCGTCGTAGACCAGGTCGGTGAGCAGGTCCACCCAGGTGCCCGGCGGCAGCCAGGCGGCCACCCGGCCCAGACGCGTGCGGCGGTCGGCCGGCTCGGTGATCGCCGCGACCATCAGCTCGGTGCCGAACAGGTACTGGTTCGGTACCCGGTAGGCCTGCTCGACCTCGGGCCAGCCGTGGTACATCGGCAGCACGAGCGGGGTGCCCGCCGCGGCCCGGTGGTTCATGGCGTGCAGGTAGGGGACCAGTCGGTGGCGCAGCCTCAGGAACGCGGTCATCACCGCAGCAGCCTCCGGCTCGAAGGACCACGGCTCTTTGGTGGTGAACTCGTTGGAGCCGGAGTGCAGGCGCAGCAGGGGGGAGAACGTGCCGAGCTGGAGCCACCGGGTGGCGAGCTCGTCGTCCTTCGTGCCGAAGAAGTGCCCGCCGATGTCGTGGCTCCACCAGCCGTAGCCGATGTTGCTCGCGGTCGCGGTGAAGTGCGGCTGGAAGGCGAGCGACGCCCAGGAGATCACGGTGTCGCCGGAGAACCCGACGGGGTAGCGGTGGCTGCCCGGCCCGGCGTAGCGCGAGAAGGTCAGCGCCCGGCGGCCGCCGCGCGCGTTGTCCAGGTAGTGGAAGTGGTTGAGCATCCACAGCGGGTCGATGCCGGCGACCCGGGAGTGCGGCCCGGACTGCCAGTCCAGCCACCAGAAGTCCACGCCCTGGGCCTCGAGGTCGCGGTGCAGCACCTCGAAGTAGGCGGTGAGGAACTCCCGGTCGGTGACGTCGAACGAGATCGGCTCGCCGCTGGACGGGTCGAGGCCCAGCGCCGCGGCCATCGCCGGGTAGGCGTCCTCGTAGGACCGCACGCCGTCGGCCGGGTGGACGTTGAGGGTCACCCGCAGGCCCTGCTCGTGCAGCCAGCCCAGCAACGACTCGGGGTCGGGGAACAGGTCCCGGTTCCAGGTGTAGCCGGTCCAGCCGCTGCCGTGGACCGGGTCCACGTCGACCACGTGCCAGTCCATGTCGATCACCGCGACCGAGAACGGCAGCCCCTCGGCGCGGAACCGGGTCATCAGGGCGAGGTACTCGTCCGCGGTGTAGGCGTAGTACCGGCTCCACCAGTTGCCCAGCGCCCAGCGCGGCAGGACGGGCGTGGGGCCGGAGACCGCGTACAGGGCCCGGACCGCCTCGGGGTAGTCGTGGCCGTAGGCGAACACGTACAGGTCCTGGCGTCCGGGCGGGCGGGGTGCGACCCAGCCCTCGTCGTCGAAGCAGAAGGACGTCGAGTCGTCGATCACGGCGTACCCGGTGCGGGACGCCACGCCGGGCTCGAGCGGGATGGCGCCGTCGGCCTCGTCCAGGGTCCGGGCGGTGCCGCCGAGGTCGGTGGGCTCGGTGCCGTACCGCCAGACCGAGTGGTAGCTGCTCACCCCGCCGCCGACCGCCAGGCTCAGGCCGCTGGTGGTGAACGGGCCCTTGTCGTAGGTGAGGCGGAACCGCGACGTGACGACCTCGAGGTGGTCGCCGCGGTCGTGCACGGTGAACTCCGGCACCGGCAGCGCGCGGTTGATCGCGAACGTGGACGCGCGGTCCTCGAACCGGCCGTCGGGGGAGTGCTCGAGGCGCACCAGCCCTTCGGTGAGCACGGTGATCCGGTAGTGGTCGCCGACCACGACGGCACGCGGGTCGGCCACCGGGCGGGAGTCGAGGCGGTACGTGGGCTTCACGGGATTCTCCTGGTCGGGTGCTCGCGGAGCGCCGACCACGCTAGACCGGCCCGGCCGCGCGCGCCCCGCGACGTCGCTCAGACCGCGGGCTGCGGGGGCCGCCAACCCTGCTCGTGCAGCCGGGCGAAGCCGTCGAGCATGAGGTCGAGCGCGAACTCGAACTCCGCCTGGTCGTCGCAGCCGCGTCCGACGACGGTGCCGTCCTCGTGGGTCGTCGTGAGCGCGATCGCGGCGATGTGCGGGTACCGCTCGGCCATGGCGCGCATCGTCGCGGGGTCCGGCGGGGCGGCGGGCCCCTGGGCGGCGGGGTCGTCGAACAGCTCCTGGGTGAAGCCCCACATCCGGCTGCCGAGTGCGTGCATGACGTGGTGGGTCAGCTCCGCGGAGAACCCGCCGGCCAGGAAGGCAGCGGCCGTCGCGTCCATCTGGTCGAGCACCGCCGCCGTCCGGGTGGTGCGGGTCTCCAGCGCTCGCCGCGCCCAGGGGTGGCGCAGCAGGGCGCGACGGGCGGACAGCACGCGCCCGCGCACGGCGTCGCGCCACTCGACGCCGAGGGCAGGTGGCTCGATCTCGCCGACCACGACGTCGACCATGCCGTCGAGCAGCGCCTCCTTGTCCGCGACGTGCTTGTACAACGCCATGGGGACCACGTCGAGCTCCGCCGCGAGGCGGCGCATGCTCAGTGCCTCGAGCCCGACCTCGTCGGCGAGTGCCACTGCGGCGTGCAGCACCCGGTCGCGGTTGAGCCGAGGACGTCGGCCGGCCGGCCCGGGCATCGTGGCCTCCTGGCGGTGGGACTCCTTGACAGGCGTACGACGTACACCTTAGCGTCGACTCGATGGTGTACGTCGTACACCTCCGGACGAGGAGTCGCCATGCAGCCCCACCGCCGCGCCGGCCTGGTCGCCGGCCTGCTCTACCTGGTCACGTTCGTCTCGTCGATCCCCGCCCTGCTGCTGCTCGCTCCCGTGCTGGAGGACCCCGGGTACGTGCTGAGTCCGGGTGCGGACGTCGAGGTCACCTGGGGAGCGGTGCTCGACCTGGTGAACGCGGCCGCCTGCATCGGGACCGCCGTCGTGCTGTTCCCCGTGATCCGCAGGCGCGGCGAGGCCAGGGCGCTCGGGTTCGTGGCCTCGCGGCTGATGGAGGCGGCGATCATCGTGGTCGGGGTGGTGAGCCTGCTCGCGGTCGTCACCCTGCGCCAGGCCGGTGGGGACGGGGTGGCCGGCGATGCCGGCGCCCGGCTCGCCGTCGCGCAGTCGCTGGTCGCCGTCCGCGACTGGACCTTCCTGCTGGGGCCGGGCCTCATGGCGGGGATCAACGCCCTCCTGCTCGGCTCGCTGATGTACACCTCGCGCCTGGTCCCGCGGGCGATCCCACTGCTGGGGCTCGTCGGGGCGCCGCTGCACCTGACTGCGGTGGCCGCCTCGATCTTCGGTGCGAACGAGCAGACGTCGACCTGGTCGGCCCTGGCCGTCGCGCCGATCTTCGTCTGGGAGCTCTCGCTCGGGCTCTGGATGACGCTGAAGGGTCTGCGGGACGACGCCGGGCGCCCGGCCGGCGAGGCCGCTGCGCAGGTGCCGGTCGCCGCGTGACGTAGGTCCTCGACACGTCCGCGCGCCGAGGACCTATAGTTCAAGGGTGGCTGAATCAATCAGGTTTGAAGTGAGCCCTGAGCGGCGCGCGGCGACGCAGGAGGCGTCCCTCGAGCTGCTCGCCGCGGTCTCGGACCCGGTGCGCTGGGCGGTGCTCGACCGGCTCGGCGACGGGACACGGTGCGTGTGCGACCTGCGGGCGCTGGTGCCGGTCGCGTCGAACCTGCTCAGCTACCACCTCAAGGTCCTGCGCGACGCGGGCCTGGTCACCACGGCCCGGCGCGGGCGCTGGGTGGACTACACGCTGGCCCCCGACGCGCACGAGCGCCTCGCGGCCGCCCTGCCCACCGCCGCCCTGATCCGGCGGGCGGCGGCCTCGTGAGCCTTGCCGAGCGGGTCGGCGCCGGCAGCGCCACCAGGCGTTGGGTCGGACTGGCCGCGGCCGCCGCGGTGTGGGTCGCGGCCTACGAGCTCAACGTGCACCTGTGGGACTGGCTGGTGTTCGACGTCGCCGGCCTGGACCCGGACTCCCGGCTCGGCTCCGGGGTGCACTTCTTCTTCTACGACTCGGTGAAGATCGGCCTCCTGCTCACCGGGATCATCTTCGTGGTCACGGTGCTGCGCTCGTTCATGTCCGTCGAGCGCACCCGCGCCCTGCTGGGCGGCAAGCGCGAGGGCGTCGGCAACGTCATGGCCGCCGGGCTCGGCGTCGTGACGCCGTTCTGCTCGTGCTCGGCGGTGCCGGCGTTCATCGGCTTCGTCGCGGCCGGCGTGCCGATCGGCGTGACGATGAGCTTCCTCATCGCGTCACCGATGGTCAACGAGGTCGCGATCGCCCTGCTGCTCGGCCTGTTCGGGATCGGCCCGACGCTGCTGTACGTCGGAGCCGGCCTGGTGGTCGCGATCGTCGGCGGCATGGTGCTGGGCAGGGTGCACGCCGAGCGCTGGGTCGAGCCGTTCGTGTTCGAGACCCGGCTGCGGGGCCAGGTGATCGACTCCACGATCGGGCTGACCTGGGCGGACCGGTTCCAGATGGGCCGCGAGGAGGTCGTCTCGATCCTGCGCAAGATCTGGCCGTACCTGCTGGTCGGGATCGGGCTCGGCGCGGCGATCCACGGGTGGGCCCCGGAGGACCTGTTCACCAGGTACGCCGGTGCGGGCAACCCGTTCGCCGTGCCGGTCGCGGTGCTCCTCGGTGTGCCGCTGTACTCCAACGCCGCCGGGATCCTGCCGCTGGTCGAGGCGCTGCACGACAAGGGCCTGCCGATGGGCACCCTGCTGGCCTTCATGATGGCCGTCGTCGCGCTCTCGCTGCCCGAGATGATCCTGCTGCGCCGGGTGCTCAAGCCCCGCCTCATCGCCACGTTCATCGCCGTCGTCGCCGCCGGGATCCTCGCCGTCGGCTACCTGTTCAACGCCGTCCTGGCGTGACCGCCACCGAAAGGAAGCAGAAGTGAACATCAAGATCCTGGGCTCCGGCTGCGCGAACTGCGTCAACCTCGAGCGCGTGACCCGCGAGGCCGTCGCCGAGCTGGGCCTGGACGCGGAGTTCGAGAAGGTCACCGAGTACGCCGACATCGCGTCCTACGGGATCATGCGCACCCCCGGCCTGGTGGTCGACGACCAGGTGCTGCTCTCCGGCCGGGTCCCCACCGCCGCGCAGGTACGAGACCTGCTCGCGCCGCTCGCCCCCGTCGCCGGCTGAGCCGGCCCTCGACACCCGCGCCACCCCGTCACCCTTCCCCGCGCCACCCCGTCACCCGTCCCTGCGTCACAGAGAGCTGAGCACCCCGTGTCCGAGCACGTCGACCTGAGCCGTCCAGCGGCCTCCGCCCCCGCCCCGGCTCCGGCCGCCGCCCCCGTCCCGAGCGTCGTGCGGCGGCTGCGCGACCTGCACCCGGGCTGGCTGGCCGCGGTGATGGGAACGGCGATCCTCGCGGTCGCCACCGATGCGAACCCGGGCGCCCTGCCGGCGCTGGCGTCGGCCGGGCACGTGGTGGGCGCGGTGCTCGCGGTGGTCGCGTACGCGATCGGGCTGGTGCTGCTGGTCGCGTACGCGTTGCGCTGGATCCGGCACACGGACGCCGCGCTCGCGGACCTGCGCCACCCGGTGCTGGGCGGGCTGCACGCCACGCTCCCCGGCGCGATCCTGGTGCTGGCCGTGATGACCGCGTCACTGGGCGAGCGCCTGATGCCCGCCGGTGCGGTGACCGCGACGGTCGCGGTGCTGGCCGTGGGGGGTACGGTCCTGGCCCTGGTGTTCGGGGTGGCGTTCGGCTACGCGCTGTTCACCGGCGACGCCCCGGCGAGCGCGGTCAACGGCGGGTGGTTCATCCCGCCGGTGGTGACCGTCATCGTGCCGATGGCCCTGACCCCGTTGATGCCGCACGTCGGCGCCGACCTGGCCAGGCTGCTGCTCTTCGTCGGCTACGCGTGCCTCGGCCTGGGGTTCATCCTGTTCCTGCTCGTGCTCGGCATGCTCCACGACCGGCTGGTGCTGCACCCGCTCCCGCCGGCCCAGCTGGCGCCGTCCCTGTGGATCGCACTCGGGCCGATCGGCGTGAGCGCGCTCGTGCCGATGAACCTCGCCCGGGCCGGTCAGGCCGTGTTCGCCGCCGACGCCCAGGTCGTGACCACCGTGAGCCGGGTGTTCGCGACGGCGGTCTGGGGCTTCGGGCTGTGGTGGTTGGCGATCGCCGTCGCGCTGCTCGTGCGCTACCTGCGCACCGGGCCGGTGCCCTTCCACCTGGGCTGGTGGGGGTTCGTCTTCCCGCTCGGCGCCTACACCGTCGCCACCCTCACCCTCGCGCGGGCCTGGCAGCTGCCCGCGGTCGACGCGCTCGGCGCGCTGCTGTACCTGGGCCTGGCCGCCGCGTGGGTCGTGGCCGCCAGCAGGACCGTCGCCGCGGTCCGCTCGGGGCAGGTCTGGCGGCGCTGAGCGCACTCGCCGGAACTGCGCGGCCCGGGTCGAAACGTTCCGATCGGCGGCCTAGGGTGGACGCCATGGTTGCCTACCGACGTCTGGGCCGATCGGGCCTGAAGATCACCGAGATCACCTACGGGAACTGGCTGACCCACGGGTCGCAGGTCGAGAACGAGACCGCCACGGCGTGCGTCCGCGCGGCGCTCGACGCCGGGATCACCACGTTCGACACCGCTGACGTGTACGCCAACACCCGCGCGGAGAGCGTGCTCGGCGAGGCGCTCGCCGGGGAGCGGCGGGCGAGCCTGGAGATCTTCACCAAGGTGTTCTGGCCCACCGGCCCCAGGGGCGCCAACGACCGCGGCCTGTCCCGCAAGCACATCATGGAGTCCATCGACGGGTCGCTGGAGCGGTTGCGGACCGACTACGTGGACCTCTACCAGGCGCACCGCTTCGACCACGTCACGCCGCTCGAGGAGACCATGCAGGCGTTCGCCGACGTGGTCCGCCAGGGCAAGGCGCTCTACATCGGCGTCAGCGAGTGGACCGCCGACCAGATCCGGGCCGGCAAGGCGCTGGCCGACGAGCTGCACGTGCCCCTGGTGTCCAACCAGCCGCAGTACTCGATGCTGTGGCGCGTCATCGAGGGCGAGGTCGTGCCGACGTCCGCGGAGCTCGGGCTGTCCCAGGTGGTCTGGTCGCCGATCGCCCAGGGCGTGCTCACCGGCAAGTACCTGCCGGACGCCCCGCCGCCGGCGGGCTCGCGCGCCACGGACGACAAGGGCGGCGCGCAGATGATCGGTCGGTTCCTGTCCGACACCGAGGTGCTGCGCCGCGTGCAGGACCTGCGGCCGGTGGCGGACGAGCTCGGCCTGTCGATGGCCCAGCTGGCGATCGCCTGGGTGCTCCAGAACGAGAACGTCGCGGCCGCGATCATCGGCGCGTCGCGCCCGGAGCAGGTCGCCGAGAACGTCAAGGCCTCGGGCGTGACGATCCCGGCCGAGCTCATGCGGCGCATCGACGAGGTGCTCGGCGACGTGGTCGTCACCGATCCGGCCGAGACGGTGAAGAGCTCGCCCGCCGAGATCTGATCCGGCTACCGGACCGGCTCAGACCGCGTCGACGACGTCGGCGGTGGGGGCCGGCGCGACCTCGACGCGGTCGCGCCCGGCCGCCTTGGCCCGGTAGAGCGCCGCGTCGGCCTCGTGCAGGAGGCTGCCGATCGGGTCGCTGACCGTTCCGGGGATCGGGACGGCGACGCCGACGCTCACGGTGACGTGCACGGTGGTGCCGTCCCGCAGCCGCAACGGTGTGCGGTCCACGGTCGCCCGGAGTCGCTCGGCGGCAGCGCCGGCGGCGCGGGCGTCCTGACCGGGCAGCACGGCGACGAACTCCTCGCCGCCGTAGCGGAGCAGCACGTCGTCGGCCCGCAGCGCACGGCGGCAGATCGACGCGACGTGGGCGAGGAGCCGGTCGCCGACCAGGTGGCCGTGGGTGTCGTTGACCGTCTTGAAGTGGTCCAGGTCGATCATCGCGACGGCGACCTGTGCGGGCCCTTCGCGACCGCGGCCGAGGTGCTCGGCGAGCGCCTGCAGCCCGGCGCGCCGGTTCAGCAGGCCGGTCAGCTCGTCGACCCTGGACTGCGCGGCCAGCCGCTCGTGGGCGAGGGCGTTGGACAGCGACAACGCGAGGGTCGCCGCGAAGACCTCGACCAGGCGGCGGCGGCCGGCGTCGTCCGAGCGGTCGGGGAGCACCAGCACGCCGAGCGGCGCCTCATGCGTGGTGAGGGGGGTGCAGCACCAGCCGAGCCGCGCCACGTCCACCTCCGCCCGGCGTGCCGCGTCCGAGCCGTTCAGGTAGCCGTCGCAGGCGTTGAGCAGCTCGGCGGGGACCGACCCGTCGGTGAAGACGCGCCGGTCCCCGTCGGTCGAGACCACCAGGGCCGCGCCGGTGACGGCGGACCGCGCGCGCAGCTCCGCGAGCCCGGTGCGGCACAGGTCGTCGGCGTCCAGCCCGCTGGTGACGGCGCGCGCGACGGCGGCGAGGTCCCGCTGCGCGCCATGGGCGCGGCCGACGGCGTCGACCAGGGCGTTGAAGTCCGAGGCGACGGCACCGATCGCGTCGGCGGAGTCCACGGCGACGTGGCACCCGTCGTGGCACAGCTCGACGCTGCCCGAGACCACCGAGTGCTCGATCGAGGTCCGGACGGTCCGCATGGCGCGCGCGAGGCGGGTGAGGCGGCTACCGATCACCAGCCGCGCGAGCAGGGCGTTGGCGGCCGCGACGAGCAACCCTGCGACGATGCACAGCAGCCGGATCCGGCCGGACATCGCGACGTCCGGGGCGAACCCGGTGGCGACCAGGACGTAGGGGAAGGCCAGCCCGACGACCGTGCCGATGACGGCGCTGTACAGCAGGACGTCCGCGGTGGCGCTGCCGGTGAGCACCGGGAGCTGCCATCGCGTCGCACGTCTTTGCGCGGCCATGTCGCATCCTGAAGAAGCGGGTGATCATCGATGATATCGGCGATACGGGGGCGGGTTTGAGGACTCGCCGGCGCGCGCCGGCGCGCGCATGGCACGCTGGGCATGCGAGACGGCCGACGATGCTCGATGACTCGACGAGGAGTGCGATGACCAGCGGTGCCGGCGACCTGGTGGTCGCGCTCGACCTGTCCACGACGGCGGCCAAGGCGGTCGTGCTCGATGCGCAGGGGGTGTCCCACGGGGAGGCCGCGAGGCCGCTCGCCACCTCGCAGCCGCACCCGGCGTGGCACGAGCAGGATGCGGGTGAGTGGTGGGCCGCGGCGCGCGGCGCCATCGCCGGCGCCGTCGAGCAGGTCGACGCTTCCCGGGTCGGGGCGGTGTGTGTGACCCACCAGCGCGAGTCGTTCGTGTGCCTGGGGTCGGACGGCGCTCCGCTGCGTCCGGCGATCCTGTGGGTGGACGGTCGCGCGGGGGCGGAGATCGCCGAGCTCGGGACCGCCGAGGTCCACCGGCTGTCCGGCAAGCCGCCGGACACGACCCCGGCGCTGTACAAGCTCGCGTGGCTGTCCCGGCACGAGCCCGACGTGCTGGCACGGGCCGACCGGGTCGGGGACGTGCAGGCGTACCTCGCCTGGCGGCTGACCGGCCGGTGGGCGACCTCGCTGGCAGCAGCCGACACCCTGGGGCTGGTGGACCTGGCGAGCGGGACGTGGTCGTCGGAGCTCGCGCGACTCGCCGGCGTGCGCCTCGCGCAGCTGCCCGAGCTGGTGCCGACCGGCGAGCTGATCGGCTCGATCACGCCGACCGCGGCCACCGAGCTCGGCCTGGCAGGCCCGGTGCCGCTGGTCGCCGGGCTCGGCGACGGCCAGTCGGCAGGGCTGGCGCTGCGGGCCGACGAGCCCGGGACGGCCTACCTCAACCTGGGCACCTCGATGGTGCTGGGCGTGCGGGCGGATGCGTACCTGGCCGACCCGGCGTTCCGGACCCTGGCCGGCATGGCGCCGGACAGCTTCACCCTGGAGACCGTGCTCAACGCCGCGGCCTACCTCGCAGGGTGGTGCCGGCGTGAGCTCGGGGACCCTGCGCTGGATGACGCAGCGTCGCTGGCCTGGTTCGAGGACGCCGCGGCGCAGGTGCCGCCCGGCAGCGAGGGACTGCTCACGCTGCCGTACTGGAACGCCGCGCAGACGCCGTACTGGGACCCCAGCGCCCGTGGCGCGACGATCGGCTGGCATGGTCGCCACACCAGGGCCCACGCGTACCGCTCGGTGCTCGAGGGTGTCGCGCTCGAGCTGCGCCTGCACCTGGAGAACCTCGAGCGGGCCACCGGGCAGCAGGTGCGGACCATCCGGGCCGTGGGCGGGGGCGCGCGGAGCGACCTGTGGGTCGGGATCGTCACGGGGGTCACGCAACGACCGGTCGAGGTGTGCTCCGCCGGCGAGGTGAGCGCGGCGGGCGCGGGTCTGCTCGCCCACGCGTGGCTCGCCGGGCATCCCGGGCGCGTGGCCGCCGCGCCGCCGCCCGGGCAGATGGTGGCGCCCGACCCCGCGGTCGCCGAGACCTACGGTCGGCTGTTCGAGGTCTACCGCGGGCTCTACCCGAGCCTTGCGGGCACGTTCGCCTCGCTCGCTGCGCTCTGAGTGCCGGCCGACCTGCGACGTGCGAGCGCCCGGCGCCCGACCAGCACGGGGACCGCGACGAGCAGTCCGACCAGGAGGGCCATCGCGGCCCAGCTCGCCACGTTCTTCGCGGCCGACGCCATGCCCAGCAGGCTCGACGCCGGCCCGGCGCTGCCGGGGAAGCGGGCGAGCGCGACCCAGGCGGACGCGTTCTCCAGGTAGTCGAACGCGCTGCCGAGCAGGGGCAGCGCCGCCAGGGCGAGCCATCGGCTGCCGGGCCGGGTGACCCGGACCAGCAGCATGGCCAGCGCGCTCGCCGCGACCAGGGCGAACGCCGCGGGGTACAGCAGGTCGGCCTGCTGGAGGTGCTGGTAGCCCAGGCGTCCCGCGGGGCCGCAGCCCGACAGGAACTCCTGGACGCCTGCGGCGGACGTGAAGAATCGCAGGTCGGGCGGTGGCGCGCCGCACAGCTCGGTCACGCGCGGGATCGCGAACGGCAGGGATGTCGCGAAGAACGCGGCGGCGAAGGCGACGTAGACCGTGCCGGCCACGGCGAGCACGCGCGGGTGGGCGAGCCTGCGCATCGCCGCGGCAAGGGTGTCGAGAGCGGACATGGGCACCTCCTGGGGTAGTGTGAACAGTATTCACGTAGTGAACGATGTTTACAAGGAGGGTCGATGAGCGCATCCGGCCAGCGACGCCACGACCGCAACCGGCGGGCGATCCTGGACACCGCTCTCGAGCTGATCGAGCAGTCCGGGCTGGACGGCTGGTCCATGCGAGAGCTGGCCGAGCGGGTCGACTACACGGTCGGCGCGCTGTACCGGTACGTCGACGGCAAGGCAGCGCTGCTCGACGCGCTCGGGGCCGAGGCGATGGACGGCCTGCGCGCGCGGATGGAACGGGTCGCGCCCGCAGGGCCGCCGCTGGACCGGCTGCGCGAGCTCGGCCTGGCCTACCTGGCCTTCGCCGAGGAGCAGCCGACGCTGTTCCGGATCGCGATGGGCGAGCTGCCCAGCCGCCGGCGCTCGGTCGAGGCCGAACCGGGCGAGGGGTCGCCGTACACCGTCCTGCTCGACGCGGTCCGCGCGGCGATCGAGACCGGCGCCCTCGCCACGGGTGCGCTCGACGCCGAGGCGATCGCCTACACGGTCTGGGCCACGGTGCACGGCATGGCGACGCTCGAACGGACCCACCTGCGCGGTTTCGACGCCGACTTCGCGTCGCTGCACGGTGCGGCGCTCGACCGCCTGCTGGCTGGCCCGGCCGCCGCCTGACCGAGCCGCCCTCCCGGGGCGGGTTCGGGCACCAGGCGTGCCCTCGGGCGCGCGACCCGCGAAACCTGCCGTGCGCACGACGCGTCGGGAGGAGCATGGGGGGCATGGTCCGTCGGTTCGTGGCCGCAGCCGTGCTGGCTGCCTGGGTGGCGGCGTCGGCCGCCTGCGCGGCGCCGGCGCCGGCGAGCGGCCCCGGAACGGCGGGCACGTCGACCGCTCCCCAGGCCCCGTGGACCCCACCTCAGCCGGAGCTCTACGGGCTCGACACCGCGGACGCCCCGGCGACCGTCGTGGTGCTGGTCCCCGGCGGCGGGTGGGCTTCCGCCGATCCCACGGGCCTGGTGCCGCTCGCCGAGTGGCTGGCGGCACGCGGTGCGGTGGTGGCCACGACGACCTACCGGACCGCCGCCGAGCAGGCCTACTTCCCGACGCCGGCGCAGGACGTGGCCTGCGCCATGGCGCGCACCGTCGCACTGGTCCGCGACGCCGGGGTCGAGGTCGGCGAGGTCGTGCTCGTCGGCCACTCGGCGGGCGCGCAGCTGGCGGCCCTCGTCGGGCTGACCGGCACGACGTTCGCCGACGGGTGCCCGGACGACGCCGTCGCCGCCGACCGGGTCGTGGGGCTGGCCGGGCCGTACGACGTGGTCGCGGCGGCCGGCATCGCGACCAACCTGTTCGGCCCGGACCTTCCCGACCCGGCCGACTGGGCACCCGGCGACCCCACGGCATTCGCGGACGAGCGCCCCGACCTGCCGGTGCTGCTCGTCCACGGCGAGAGCGACTCGACGGTCCCGGTGTCGTCGAGCACGGCGTTCGCCCGGCAGCTCGAGGACGGCGGTCACGACGTCTCGACGGCGTACCTGTCCGGCGTGGACCACGGGTCGGTCTACGGCGCCGACGTCGCGGGTCCGATCATCGCCGAGTGGCTCGGGCTCACGTCCTGAGCGCTGCGCGGACGGCCGCGGACAGCGGCTCGAGCTCGGCGGCCTCGCTGTAGACGTGGGTCGCGAGCCGTAGCGTCGTCGTTCCGTCGGGGGCCCGCCCGGTCCAGGCCCGGACGCCGGCGCCGTCCAGGGCGCGCCGCAGGTCGTCGAGGTCGACGCCGTCGGCGAGGAAGGCCCGCAGCCGCGGCGGGCGCAACCGCGCCTCGGCCGTCTGGCGCAGGCCGATCGCGGTCAGTCCCTCGTCGAGGTGGGCGGCGACCGCTGCCGCGTCGTCCAGCTCACCGGCGCTCCGCCACCCGCGCCACTCGGCGAGCGCGTCTGACAGGCCCAGCGCGGGTGCCGGGTCCCAGGTGCCGCGCCAGGCGAACCGCTCGACCAGGTCGTCGCTGTCCCAGGTGAGGGACACGGCCGCCGGCCGCACCACCGGCCGCAGGGGCGGGGCGAGCCACAGGAACCCGACCGGGCGCGGCACGGGCAGCCACTTGTGCACCGAGCCGAAGACCGCGTCGGCGCCGAGCGTCGCGACGTCTAGCGGCACATGGCCCACGACGTGTGCGGCGTCGACCACGAGCGCCGCCCCGCGGCCCCGGCACAGCGCTGCCACCTCCGCCACGGGCAGGGCGGTCGCGGTGGCGGACGTGATCGCGCTGAGCACGACGACGGTGGTGGCCGGGTGGGCGGCGCCGACGGCCGCGACCGCCCCGTCGCGGGTCGCGGGCAGGGGGAGCCGGACGAGGTCGAGCGTCGCGCCGGCGCGCTCGCAGGCCACCGCCCAGGCCCGGATCACCGACGGGTACTCCACGTCGAGCAGCAGCACGTGGTCGCCCGGTGCGAGCGGCAGCGACGTGGCCAGGGCCGCGTTCGCCTCGGTGGAGCCGGCCGTGAGGGCAGTCGAGCCCGCGCCCGCGCCGATCTCGCGCGCGAGGCCATCGGCCTGCTCGCGCAGCCCGGCGACGAGCGCGGATCCCAGGGCGGTGGCGGTGTCGCGCTCGATGGCCCGCCGCCGCGCCTCGACGCGGTGCAGCGCGGCACGGGTGGGCACACCGAACGAGGCGTGGTTGAGGTGGACGAGCCCGGGGTCGAGCTCGAACTCCTCGCAGCGCGGGTTCACCGCCCCATGATCGCGCGCCGCACGGAGGTGGTGCTGCCGAGGCTGCCACTCCTGAGGGGCCAACACCGCTGCCGGGCCCGGCCGCCGGGACTACGGTGGACGAGTCACGGCGGTGGGGCTCGCCGCAACCGCGGCGCAGGTGCCGCCAACAGTCCCTGGTCCCGGCCCGAGCGGCCGGAGGTCGCCGTGACCTTCCCCGCTCGGCGCCCCGACCGACGTCGTATGCGCGCGACCCACGGTGGGCCGGCGTCAGGGAGGAGCTGTCATGGGTGTGTCGGACACGGCCTTCGCCGTCACCGCGCTGCGGGCGCTGGAGATCCTGGACTCGCGGGGCAACCCGACGCTGCGCGTCGACGTCACGCTCGACACCGGCGTCACCGCCACGGCCGGCGTGCCCTCCGGAGCCTCGACCGGCTCGCGTGAGGCCGTCGAGCTGCGCGACGGCGACAAGGCCCGCTACGCCGGCAAGGGCGTGCTGACCGCGGTGGGCAACGTCAACGGCGAGCTCGCCGACCTCGCACGGTCCAGGCGGTGGGCCTCCCTCGCCGAGCTGGACGCCGCGATGGTCGAGGCGGACGGCACGCCCAACAAGGCGCGGCTGGGCGCGAACGCGATCGTCGGCGTGTCGATGGCGGTGGCCAGGGCGGCGGCGGGCGGCGCCCCGCTGTACGAGTACCTGCGGCCCGACGGTGTCGCACCGCGCCTCCCGGTGCCGCACTTCAACGTGCTCAACGGGGGCGCGCACGCGGCGAACGCGCTGGACTTCCAGGAGTTCATGGTCGCGCCGGTCGGCGCACCGACGCTGACCGAGGCCGTCCGCGCCGGCGCTGACGTGTACCGGGCCCTGCGCGGGCTGCTGTCGGAGGCCGGGCTCGCCACCGGCCTGGGCGACGAGGGCGGCTTCGCCCCGGAGGTGGCCCAGCCGGAGGAGGTGCTCGCGCTGCTCGTCCGGGCGATCGAGAAGGCGGGCTACCCGACCGGTCGCTCGGGCGTCGCGATCGCGCTCGACCCCGCTGCGAGCGAGTTCTACCGCGACGGCGCGTACCACGTCGCCGGCGAGGCGCTGTCCAGCGCCGACATGGCCGAGCGGTACGCCGCGATGGTCGAGAAGTACCCGGTGTGGTCCATCGAGGACGGGCTGGCCGAGGGCGACTGGGAGGGCTGGGCCGCGCTCACCGAGCGGATGGGGGCGTCCACGCAGCTGGTCGGCGACGACATCTTCGTCACCAACCCGGCGATCATCGCCGAGGCGATCGAGCGCAAGGTCGGCAACTCCGCGCTCATCAAGCTCAACCAGATCGGCTCGGTCACCGAGACCCTCGAGGCCATGCGGCTGTGCCGCGAGGCGGGCTACACCCAGATGGTGTCGCACCGCTCCGGCGAGACCGAGGACTCCTTCATCGCCGACCTCGCGGTGGCCACCGGGTGCGGCCAGCTCAAGACCGGCGCGCCGGCGCGCGGCGAGCGCGTCGCCAAGTACAACCGCCTCATGGAGATCGACGCGGCGACCGACCTGCCCTACGGGCTGGGCTGAGGATCGCGCCGGGCCCGGCGCCCGGACCGCGGCGGGCCGGACGCGTTGCGCGCCGGCCCGCCGCGGCTACGCTGACGGGAGGCGATGGAACCCGCCCGGGCCACGGTGCCCGAACTGCTTCCCGGCTGATGGCTCCTGTCGACGACAGGAGCCTGCATGACCCTCACCGACCAGCGCGCACCGGCCCGGGACCCCGCGACCGACGACGGCACCGCGAGCCTGCTGTGGCCGCGCGGCCCCGAGCTCGCCTGGGACCTGGACGACGACACCTGGCACGACCTCGGGCTGGCCACGCTGGTGGACGGCGCTCCCGAGGGGTCCGACCGGGCCCGGCTGGCTCGCGTGTGGCGGCGGGTCCCCACCGACCGGGCCACCGTGACCCACCGGCAGGACGTGACCGCCGATCTCGAACGGCCTGCGATCGCCGACGCCGTGATCCGGTTCACCGCGGACGCCGACCGGTCCCGCTCGCAGCTGGCGTTCGCCGCCCAGGTCCGCCACCCGCCGCAGCAGCACGCGTGGGTGCTGGCCGCCGTCACCGTGCGCGGCCGGGCCGTCGAGCGGCTCGCGGCGGCCCTGAGGGCGGCCGCGCCCGGCTCCGCGGGGCTGCTGGCGGTGCGCGCCCACCTCGAGCAGCGCCTGGCCGACCCGGCCGAGCGGGGCCGGCGGGCGCGCGCCGAGGCGCTCACCGCGGAGCTCGCGGACCTTCGGTACGTGCTCCGGGTGGCCGGCGACCGGGTGGGGGTGTCCGCGGACGCCGGGCAGCGTGACGCCACGGCGCCGATCGCCGAGACCTTCGAGCGCTTCCGACAGCGCGAGCCGGACGCGCACCCGGCCGAGGTCGGCGGCTCGGCGTGGCTCAGCCACGTGGAGGAGGCGGTGATCGACCGGGTGGCGGCGCTGCACCCCGAGCTGTTCGGGCGTCTGGCCGCTTTCGCCGCGACGGACCTGGTGCCGGACCCCGTGCTCGAGCGGTTCGACGACGAGGTGCGGTCGTTCCTGGCCTACCGCGCGCTCGTCGCGCCGCTGCGGGCCGCCGGGCTCCCGTTGTGCCGGCCGGTGCTGGACACCTCGGGCCGGGTGGACGCGCGCGGCACGTACGACCTGGCGCTGGCCGACCGGCTGGTCGCCGCGGGCGACCGGGTGGTCCGCAACGACCTCACGCTGGACCCGGGGGAGCGCGTGGTCGTGGTCACCGGGCCCAACCAGGGCGGCAAGACGACGCTCGCCCGGACGGTCGGTCAGCTGCACGTCCTCGCGGCGCTCGGCCTCGAGGTGCCCGGCGGTCGCGTCCGGCTGGCGGTGCCGGACACGGTCCGGACCGTCTTCGGCCGCCAGGAGGACGTCGCCGACCGGCGCTCCGCCCTCGAGGACGACCTGCTGCGCACCGCGCGGGCCCTGGACGCCTGCACCGCGCGCAGCGTGGTGATCGCCAACGAGCTGTTCAGCTCGACCGCGCCGCGCGACGCCGCGGTCCTGGGCGAGCGCGTGCTCCGCCGGGTCCTGGCCGCGGGGTCGCTGGGCGTGTACGTGACGTTCCTCGACGAGCTCGCCCGGCTCGACCCCGCCGTGGTCTCGATGACCAGCACCGTCGACCCCGACGACCCGGCGGTGCGCACCTTCCGGGTGGTCCGTGCGCCGGCCGACGGCCGGGCCTACGCGATCGCCCTGGCCGCGCGGTACGGCCTGACCCGCGACCAGGTGCTCGAGCGGATCCACGACGCGAGGCGCGACCGGTGAGGCCGCACCTGCTCGACCCCGGCGCCGACCTGGACCTGGACGCCACCGAGCCGCCGTGGGCGGCCGACCTGGTGGCCGACCTCGGGCTCGACCCGGTGCTGGACGCGATGGCGGACGGCGACCGCCTGGTGCGTGCCGTCGCCCGCGCCGTGCTGCTCGCACCGGCGCCACCGGTCCCGGTGGTGCGCCACCGCCACGACGTGCTGGCCGACTGCCTGCGCACCCCGCGGGTGGTGCGCGGCCTGTACGCGGACCTGGGCGCCCTGCTCGACGCCGCCCGGAGGGTGCACGGCAGCTTCCTGAGGACCCCGGCCCACCGGCTGCGACGCTCCCGCCAGATTCTCGAGCTGTGCCTGCCCGTGCTGCGCGACATGCGCGACCGGACCGTCGAGCAGCGGGACGGGTGGAGCTCCACCGGTCTCGGTGCGCTGGCCGCGACCCTGGCCGCCGAGCTGGACGAGGCGTTCTTCGACTCCGCGGGTGAGCACCTGAGGCTGCTCGCCGACCCGACGACGGTGATGCGCGCCGGGCTCGGGCCGGGCCTGCAGGGCGTGGGGCATGCCCTCGTCCTCCCCGCCGAGGACCACCGGAGCTGGATCGCGCGGCTCGCGACCCCGCACCCCGGCGAGCTGGTCTACCGCGTCCCCGAGCGGGACGAGGCGGGCGCCCGGGCGCTGGCCGAGCTGAGGGACCGGGGCCTGGTGTCCGTCGCGGACGCGGTGGGCGAGGCGGCCGAGCACGTCCTGGACTTCTGCCGCGCCCTGCGCACCGAGCTGGCGTTCTACGTCGGCGCCCTGGCGCTCGCCGAACGGCTCGCGCCCACGGGCGTGCCCCTGTGCGTGCCGGACATCGCCGTCGGGGGCGAGGCCGTGCTGGTGCGGGTCGGCGACCTGCGCGACGTCGCCCTCGCGCTCGTCGGGGCCGCCGACGTGGTGGGCAACGACCTCGAGGCGCGCGACGCGCGGCTGGTCCTGGTCACCGGCGCGAACCGGGGCGGCAAGTCGACCTTCCTGCGGGCGCTGGGGCAGGCCCAGCTGATGGGCCAGGCGGGCACGCTGGTCGCCGCCCGGCACGCCGCCCTGCCGCGCGCCCGGCACGTGGTCAGCCACTTCCGGCGCGGCGAGGACGAGGGCCTGCACTCGGGCAAGCTCGCAGAGGAGCTGGCGCGGATGTCCACGCTGGTCGACCACCTCGCCCCCGGGGACCTCGTGCTGGCCAACGAGTCCTTCGCGAGCACCGACGAGCGCGAGGGGGCCGAGATCGCTCGTCAGGTGCTCGAGCCGCTCCTGGACGCGGGGGTGCGAGTCGCGCTCGTCACCCACCTGACCGACCTGGCGCTGGGCTGGTCCGACGCGCCGCCCGCCCCGACGGTGTACCTGCGCGCCGACCCGCCCTCGAGCGCGCCGGAGCCCTTCCGGCTGCGCCCGGGGCGGCCCGAGTCGACCAGCCACGGGGTCGAGCTCGCCGACCGGCTCCTGCCTGCCGGCTGACCCGCGGCCTCAGGAACGGCGCAGCCGGTGGCGCCACCCGGACCGAGCGGGTTCGGCGTCGTCCGCGGGTTCGGGTTCCTCGGCGTCGGTCTCCTCGTACACGCCCGGGGACGACGGGATGCGGCTGATCAGGTGCCGCGCGATCTCGTGGACCACCGTGGCGTCCTGGCTCAGGGCGACGTCCACCAGTCCGCGCTCGTCCGAGGGCCACGCGGCCATCGCGACGGCCTCGGCGTCCCGGAGCACCACGAGGAACGTCTCGCTCGCGAGCGCCTCGTGCGGTGCCACCGACACCTGACGCACGCCCGGGAGCTCGGGCTGGTCCCCGTCGACGTCGAACAGCACGACCAGCAGCGGCGTCGTCTGCGGGCTCGGGTAGCCGCCGGTGTCGAGTGCGGCGTCCTGGCGGGTGGCGCCTCGGCTGGCGAGCACGACGGGTGCGGCACCCGGGGCGAGCGCCGCACGGTAGACCATCCGTGCGACGTCGTCCACGAGCTCGGGGCTCATCGTGGTCGTGGGGCGGTCGGCGAGGTGGTGGGAGGGCGCGCAGTCCTCGTCCTCGTCCGTCCGGTGGCCGCGCAGCGGGACCGCGGCGCGTGGCATCGGGTACGACTCGGCGAGCGGTCCCGGGGCACCGATGCGGTACCCCTGGCCGTACGTCGCGCCGAGCGCCGTGGCCCAGCTCAGGTCCTCGGCGGTCTCGATGCCCTCGACCAGCAGCGCGGCGTGGGTGGACTCCACCAGGCGCAGCGCGCCGAGCGTGATCGACGCGGCCTCCTGGGGCTCGCACTCCTGGAGCAGGCGCAGGTCGAGCTTGACCAGGTCGGCGCCGACCAGCGGCAGGACGGCCAGGGAGGCCTCTCCCGAGCCGACGTCGTCCAGTGCGACACCCCAGCCCGACGCGCGGGCCCGGTCCACGGTCCGGATCAGGCCGGCCGGATCGGTGGCCAACGCGCGGTCGTTGACCTCGACGAACACTCGCAGCAGGGACTCGGCGCGGGCGATCTGCTCCACGAGGTCGGGCGGGCAGGGCGTTGCCAGGGCCTCCGGCTCGATGTTGACGAACAGCGACATCGACGGCGGGAGGTCGGCAGCCGCGAACGCCTCGAAGGCGGTCGCGCGGCAGGCCCAGTCGAGCTCGCCCACCCGCCCGAGGCGTCGGGCGGCTGCGAACAGCTCACGGGGGTGCTCGAGCGCGGACCCGGCCGGGCCGCGGGCGAGCGCCTCGAGGCCGACGACCTCGTCGGTACGCAGCGAGACGAGCGGCTGGAACACGACGCCGAGGTCGCGCGCGGTGAGCACGCGGTCGAGCTCCGCGTCGAGGGCGGCGGTGTCCTCCGGTGGGCTCGTCATGGTCAGGCGCTCTCGACCCGGTTGCGGCCGCCGCGCTTGGCCCGGTACATCGCGGCGTCGGCAGCGGTGAAGAGGTCCTCGAACGACGTGGGGCCGTCGGCCGTCGCGGTCCCGACGCTCACGGTGACGCGCCCGTCGGGCACCGCGACGGGCCAGGTGAGCGCCTCGACCCTTGCTCGGACCCGCTCGGCCACCGCTGCCGCCGTCTGACGGTCCGCGCCGGGCAGCACCAGGGCGAACTCCTCGCCGCCGTACCGTGCGGCCAGGTCACCGGAGCGGACCACCGCCGCGAGGGTGCTGCCCAGGCGCTCGAGCACGCGGTCGCCGGTCGCGTGCGAGCACTCGTCGTTCACCCGCTTGAAGTGGTCGACGTCGATGAGACACACCGAGAGCGGGCCCTGCGACACGCAGTGCGCGGCGACGGTGGCCTCCAGCGACCGTCGGTTCGCGAGCCTGGTCAGCGCGTCGTGGCCCGCCTCCCAGGTGAGCTTCGCGTTGCGCTCCTCGAGCTCGCGCGCCCTGCGGCGCTCCCGGTCGGCCGTGGCGAGCGCCTCGTCGGCGTCGAGCCGGGCTGCGAGCAGGGTGCTCCGTCGTTCGGCGAGGCTCTCCAGGCGCTCGGCGGACAGGTCGCGATGGCGGTGCCACACGTCCAGGGCAGCCCCGAGGTCACCCGCGGCCTCGAGCGTGACCGCCAGGATCTCGAGCAGCTCCACGCGGTCGGCGAGCCGTTCGCTGGGCACGGCGACGGCCAGGCCGTGCTCGGCCTCGGCGCTGGCCTCGGCCAGCAGGCCGCGACGCGACAGCCAGGTCGCGCGCAGGTGGTGCAGGGCCAGCTGCTGGGTCGGGGAAGGGAAGCGCCCGAGCATCGCGGCGAGCGAGTCCAGAGTCGTGCCGAGCGCGGCGTCGTCGCCGATCGCGGCGAGAGACGTGGCCACGGCGAGCCGGGCGTCCACGGCCAGGCCGCTGAGGCCGGCGGCATCGGCCTCCTCGACGGCGAGCCGCGCAGCGGCCAGCGCGCGGCGCGCGGCCGCGACCGCGCCCCTGGCGTTGGTCCGGGCGATCTGCTTGCTGGTGGTCACGTAGGTCATCGCCAGGGCCACCTGCGCCGCGGCCGCACCGTCCGGGTCGCGCGCGGTGACGGAGAGCCGGCGGGCCTCGGCCAGGGCGCCGGCGGCGCGGGCGGCGAACGGAGGGTAGGCGGCGTAGGTGCGGCCGAGCACGGTGAGCGCCTCCGCCGTGGCGGCGTCGTCGCCGGCCCGGCGGCACAGCTCGACGGCCTCCCGCAGCAGGTCGATCGCCTGCTCGTCGTCGTCGACGGCGTGGTGCACCAGGCCCCGGCACTCCAGGGATCGCGCCTGCCAGACGGGGTTCTCGAGCTCGGCCGCGATCGATGCGGTGCGGTCGCACGCGGCGAGCGCACCCGCGTCGTCGCCCCGGAGCCGGCGCGCCGTCGCGACGTAGTGATGCGCCACCATCTCGGCGAGGCGGTCCTCGCGCTCGGCGGACTCTCGCGCGGCGCGCTCGGCGGCGTCCAGGCAACCGGCGAGGTTCGTGTGCAGCAGCGCCTCGAGCTCGCCGACCAGCGTGTCGGCGTCCGGTGACTCGGCGGGTTCGGCCGCCGGAGCCCGGTCGTCGACTACCGTCATGGCCGGCCGGTCCTCTCATCGCCGCATGCGCGCCCTCGCGCCGGTCGCGTGCTGTCGAGCACCTCATCGGCAGGTGGGCCGGGCTCGTGAGCAGCCTTGATGGGGTAGACCGGTTCCATGGAGGAGAGGGCGGACGATGAGCACCACGACACCGGGCGATGAGGCCTACCTGGCGGCGCAGCGCGCGGACCTGCTGCGATTCATGGCGGGCGCGGCGCGGCCGGAGGGCTTCGGCTGGCTCGACGAGCGCGGCGTCGTCGACCTCACGCGGCCGGTGGAGCTGTGGATCACCTGCCGGATGACGCACGTCGCGGCGCTCGGTGTGCTCGCGGGCGAGCCGCCGGCCCCGGGTGGGCCCGACGCGGCGGCGCTGCGCGCCCTGGTGGATCACGGGGTCGCGGCGCTGCGCGGTCCGCTCCACGACGACGAGCACGGCGGCTGGTTCGCGGCGGTCGGCCCGGACGGCCCCGAGGTGACCACGAAGCAGGCCTACGGTCACGCGTTCGTGGTGCTCGCGGCTTCGTCCGCGGTGGTGGCCGGCGCCGTCGGCGCGGACGAGCTGCTCGCCGAGGCCCTCGACGTGGCGGGCACCCGGTTCTGGGACGAGCAGACCGGCCTGTCGGTCGAGGAGTGGGACCGGGCCTGGACGACCCTGGACACCTACCGCGGGGTCAACGCGAACATGCACACCGTCGAGGCCTACCTGGCCGCCGGCGACGTCACCGGTGACCCGGTGTGGCACGAGCGGGCCGGGCGGATCGCCGCGCACGTCGTCGCCTGGGCACGCGGCAACGACTGGCGGATCCCGGAGCACTTCGACGCGCACTGGACCCCGATGCTCGAGCACCACCGCGACCAGCCGGCGCACCCGTTCCGCCCGTACGGCGCGACGGTGGGCCACGGGCTGGAATGGGCGCGGCTGCTGCTGGCGGTCGACGCGTCGCTGGGCGGCGGCCGGGTCGCGGGGTTGGCCGAGGCCGCTGCGGCGCTCTACGACCGCGCGGTGGCCGACGGCTGGGCCGCCGACGGCGCCGACGGCTTCGTCTACACCACCGACTGGGACGGCACCCCGGTGGTGCGCGAGCGGATGCACTGGGTGCTGGCCGAGGCGCTGAACACCGCCGTCGCGCTGCACCGCCTCACCGGCGAGCAGCGGTACGCCGACGACGCCGCAGGCTGGTGGGCCTACGCCGAGGAGTACCTGGTCGACCACGAGCACGGCTCGTGGCACCACGAGCTCGACCCGCAGAACCAGCCCGCGGGCACGGTCTGGCCGGGCAAGCCCGACGTCTACCACGCCTACCAGGCGGCCCTCATGCCGACGGTGCCCCTGGTGCCGTCCTTCGCCGCCGCGCTGGCCCGTCGCGGCTGAGCGCCGTCAGCCGGGCCGGGATCGGCAGCGTGTTGAAGCGTTGGCCTCACATGGCGAGGCCAACGCTTCAACGGTGGGCCGCAGCCGTCGGGGACCAGCGCTCGAGGAAGCGCGCGGTGTGCGGCCATGAGTGCGCGGCACCCGGAGGGTGCTCGCCGACGCCGCTGGCGGTGGTCGGCACCGAGCTGTGGCGGCGCCCGACGCGGCGAAGGGTGTCGGCAGCCCTGGTCGGCGTCCGCGACGTGGACGGCCCAGCACGGATCGGTGTCTGAGCGCCTCCTCGCCGCGTGGGGCGCCGGGACCGCGTCGGCGAGGCGCGCCTCACCGAGCGAACATCGGCCAGGACCGCGCACGCCGCGGGCACGCCTGTCGCACCTAGGTCGCAGCGGAGCCGACGCGGGTTTGGATGAGCGGGCCGCGCGTGCCGCCGAGCTCAGGACGGGGTGACCGCGAGTTCCCCGGGCGCGGTCAGATCTACCGTCGCGCTGCGGCCGTCGACGGTGAGGCGGTACGTGCCGCGGAAGCCCTCGACCCCGACGCGCCCGGCCTCGTCGCTGACCACCGTGGTCGGCGCCAGCCACCACGCGCCCTTGATCAGGTCGTGCAGCGCGTCGTACGAGGGCTTGGGCGTGCCGTCCGCGCGCACCAGGCCGGACGGCGCGCCGAGCCACGACCCGTCGTCGGACAGGCCCCAGTAGGTGATCGCCTGCACCGCCGGGTGCTCGACGAGCGTGGTGTAGTGCGTGGCCATCTCTCGGGCCTGGCGCTCCTCGCCGTCGGGCGTCGACGGCCAGCTGTCGACCTGGTAGTCGTTGAGGTCGACGATCTCGGGTGGCATGAGGTGCCCGGAGACCAGGGTGGTCTCGCTGAACTGCAGCGGCAGCCCGAACCGGGAGAACCGCTCGAGGACGTCCAGGGTCTTGTCGACCCCCCACCAGCCCTGGTGCATGTGGCTCTGCAGCCCGATCGCGTCGATCTGCACGCCGGCGTCCAGGCACTCGGCGATCAGCCGCTCGTACTGCGGGGACATGTTGAAGTCGTTGAGGACCAGCGTGGTCGCACCCGCCTCCCGGGCGGTGTCGAACGCGAGCCGGACGGTCTCCACCCGGCCCAGGCGTTGGGCGAGCGGGGTGATCGCGTTCACCTCGGCGGTGAACACCGGCATGATCACCGCCTCGTTGATCGCGTCCCACATGTCCACCACGTCGGCGAAGTCGGTGACCTCGCGGCGGATCCGCGCCCGGACCACGGACTCGACCTCGTCCGCCGGCACGTCGAGCAGCCACTGCGGGGCCAGCGTGTGCCACAGCAGCGGGTGGCCCTTGACCGTGACGCCGTGCTCGCCGAACCACTGCGCGGTGCGGTGCAGCCGCCGGGTGTCGGGGCGCCCGCGCTCGGGCTCGAAGCTGCGCCAGTAGAACGGCAGCGTCGCCATGTTGTACAGGTCGAACCAGTGCTCGGCGAGGTGCGCGGCCTGCTCGGTGCGCGCACCGCCGAACACCCGCGCGCCGTCGGTCGTCTCGCCGTTGGCCAGCTCGATGAAGTCGAATCCGATGTTGCCGAAGCCGAAGGCGTGCCGGACCTGCTCCACGCGGACGTCCCGGCCCGCGAGCGGGGAGCCGTCGGGGGCGGACAGGGTCACCGTCGCGGCGGCGGTGCGGTGGCGGACGTCGGCTGGGACGTCGGCGGACGCGGTATGCATGGGCGTTCCTTCCAGGCTCGGGGTGGTCGTCGTCGACCCGGTGGGTCAGTCGAAGGGGGCGTCGAGCCAGACGTGGCGCGGCGGGAGCAGGGCCTCGAGCTCGTCCCACAGCGCCTCGGACACCGTGGCGGAGGCGGCGGCGAGCGTGCTCGCGACCCGGCTCGGCCGGCTCATCCCGACCACCGTGGTGGCGAACCGCGGGTCGCGCAGCGAGTGCTGCAGCGCGGCGGTCGCCAGGTCCGTGCCGTGCCGGGCGCAGACCGCGCGCATCCGCTCGACCGCGTCGAGGATCTCCGGCGGTGCCGGCCGGTACCCGTACGTCGCGCCGGGCGCCACGGTGGGTGCGGCGAGCATGCCCCCGCCGTAGACCGCCGCGTTGATCAGGCCGAGACCCCGCTCCTCGGCCTGATCGAGCAGGTCGCCGGCGCTGCGGTCCAGCAGCGTCCAGCGGTTGTGCACCAGCAGCGCGTCGAACACGCCGAGCGCGAGGTAGCGGGCGATCTCCTGCACGCGCCCGCCGGCCAGGCCGATCGCCCCGACCACGCCGGACTCCTTGAGCCCGACGAGCGCGTCGACCGCGCCGCCGGGGGCGGTGAGCTCGTCGAAGTCGTGGAACTCCGGGTCGTGCAGGTGCACCAGCGGCAGGTGGTCCAGGCCGAGCCGGGTTCGGGACTCGTCGACCGACGCCCGAACCCGGTCGCCGGAGTAGTCGCGGCCCCTGGCGTCGACCTTGGTGATCACGGTCATGTCCGCCGGCAGCCCCCCGAAGGCCGCGATCGCTGCCCCGATCCGACGCTCGGACTCTCCGTCGGAGTAGCCGTTGGAGGTGTCGATCGTGCGGATCTCGCTGCGCAGCACGGCGGTCACCGTGTCCGTGCCCTGGGCGGTGCTGACCTCGTGGCCGTACAGCCCGGGCATGCTGCCCAGCGGGCTGCCGCCCGCGGTCACGGCGGACACGGTCAGTCCGGTGCGCCCGAGAGGCCGCAGCCAGGGGAGCAGGTCGCCGTCCGCGCCGCGGACCGCAGGGCCGGTCACGCCGACGCCTCGACGGCGCCGGCCGCGGCACCGACGGCGCGGGGCGGGGCGGTCGACGCGCGCACCACCACCGAGGTGGCCAGCTCCACGCGGGGGTTCGGCCGTACGCCGCCGCGGGAGAGCTCGATGACCATGCGGGTGGCCTCGCGTGCCATGGCGGCCAGGGGCTGGCGCACGGTGGTGAGCTGCGGGGAGATCCACTGGCACAGCTCGACGTCGTCGTTGCCGACCACCGACAGGTCCTCGGGGATCCGCAGGCCGCGGTCGCGGGCCGCGAGGTACACGCCGTAGGCCTGCTCGTCGGAGCCGGAGATGATCGCGGTCGGCGGGTCCGGCAGGGCCAGCAGCTCGGCGCCCAGGCGGTGCCCGCCGCCGACCAGGGAGTCGCCGTGGCGCACCAGGTCGGGGTCCAGGCGGACGCCGTTGCGCCGCAGAGCGGCCTGGTAGCCGTCCAGCCGGTCGCGGTGGCAGACCTGCTGGATGGGGCCGGTGATGAAGCCGATCCGCCGATGGCCGAGGTTCAGCAGGTGGTCGGCCGCGTCGCGGCCACCTGCCCAGTCGGTCGCGGCCACGGTGGCGAACGGCTGTGCCCCGGTGCCGACCGGGTCGACCAGCACGACCGGGACGTGCAGGCGCTCGAGCTGCTCGCGCCCGGCGGGCAGCAGCTCGGAGACCACCAGCACGATCCCGTCGGACCCGCGCGCGGCCAGGTGCTCGACCCAGTCGGGGGTGCCGATCGGCCGGCCGTCGGTGGTGGTGACCACCAGGTCGGCCCCCTGCCGGGAGGCCTCGGCCTGGGCCCCGCGCAGCAGGGTGGTGGCCCACTGCGTCTCGAGGCTGGAGATCACGAAGTCGATGAGGCCGCTCCCGTGCGCCGGTCGCCCGCGCCGCTCGTAGCCGCGCTCCTCGAGCAGCGTCTCGATGGTGCGCCGGGTCTCGGCGGAGACACCCTTGCGCCCGTTGAGCACCCGAGACACGGTGGGGACGGAGACCCCGGCCGCCGCCGCGATCTCCGCGATCGTGACGCCCCTGCTCGCCATGGCGGCTCCTCCAGTTCGTCTGCCGTTGACGCTCTCTGCCTGCGGCCCTATCGTAAGGCATAACGAAAGTTCCGGAGAAACTTTCGACCACCCGTCGAGACGGCGCGGCGCATGGGGGCCGGCCACGCACGCCTGCGACCGATCGAGAGAGAGGCTCCCATGCGTACGCCGACGACGAGGCCGGCAGGTCACGACCGGATCGCGGGCGCGGTCCGATGACCGCCACCGGGGACCGGGTCGAGGCCGGCGCCGAGGGTGCCCGGGTGGCCGACCTGGTGGCGAGCCTGACCCTGGAGGAGAAGCTCGCCCAGCTCGTCGGCATGTGGGTCGACTCGGGCGACGGCTTCGAGGTCGCGCCGATGCAGGACGCGATGCTCGACGAGCCGGTGTCGTTCGAGGAGTTCGCCCGGCACGGCATCGGCCAGATCACACGGTTCTACGGCACGGCACCGGTCGAGCCGTACGCTGCCGCACGGCTGCTGCGCGAGCGACAGCGCTGGCTGGTCGAGCACACCCGGCCGGGCGTCCCTGCGCTGGTCCACGAGGAGTGCCTCACCGGCCTCGCGGCGTGGCAGGCCACCACCTTCCCGGCGCCGCTGTCCTGGGGCGCGTCGTTCGACCCCGCGCTGGTCCAGGAGATGGGCCACGCGATCGGCACGACGATGGCCTCCCTCGGCGTGCACCAGGGGCTGGCACCGGTGCTCGACGTGGTGCGCGACGCCCGGTGGGGCCGGGTCGAGGAGTGCATCGCCGAGGACCCGTACGTGGTCGGCACGGTCGCGAGCAGCTACGTGCGCGGCCTGCAGTCCGCGGGGATCGTGGCCACGCTCAAGCACTTCGTCGGCTACTCGAACTCGCGTGCCGGCCGCAACCTCGCCCCCGTGCACGCCGGCCCGCGTGAGGTCGCCGACGTCCTCCTCGTGCCGTTCGAGATGGCGGTGCTGGACGCCGGGGTCGGCTCGGTCATGCACTCCTACGCCGAGATCGACGGCCTGCCGGTAGCGGCCGACCCCGGCCTGCTCACCGGCGTGCTGCGCGACCGGTGGGGCTTCGACGGCGTCGTGGTCGCCGACTACTTCGGCATCGCGTTCCTGGCCTCGCTGCACGGCGTGGCCGCCGACCTCGCCGACGCGGCCGGGCAGGCGCTGCGTGCGGGCGTGGACGTCGAGCTGCCCACCGGCAACGCCTACCTCGGGCCGCTGGCGGCGGCGGTGCGTGCTGGAGCCGTCCCGGTCGAGCTCGTGGACCGCGCCGTCACCCGCGTGCTGCGGCAGAAGGCCGCGCTCGGGCTGCTGGACGAGACGTTCGAGGGCGAGGCGCCCGACCCGGGCAGCCTCGACCCGGCCGAGCACCGCGCGCTCGCGGCCCGGCTCGCCGAGGAGGCCGTGATCCTGCTGGCCAACGACGGCGCGCTCCCGCTGGCCCGCGCCGGCCGGGTCGCCGTGATCGGGCCGAACGCGCACCGCCCCACCGCGGTGTTCGGCTGCTACTCGTTCGCCAACCACGTGCTGGACCAGTTCCCCGACGTGCCGCTCGGCCTCGAGGTGCCCACGGTGCTCCAGGCGCTGAGCGCCGAGCTCCCGGGCCTGCACGTCGAGCACGTCGAGGGCTGCGGTGTCGACGACCCGGACCGGTCCGGCTTCGAGGCCGCCGAGCGGGCCGCGGCGGCGGCGGACGTCGCCGTGGTCGTGGTGGGCGACCGCGCCGGCCTGTTCGGCCGGGGGACGTCGGGGGAGGGCTGCGACGCCGACTCGCTCGAGCTGCCAGGCGTGCAGCGCGAGCTCGTCGAGCGCGTGCTGGCGACCGGCACCCCGGTGGTGCTGGTGGCCGTCACCGGCCGCCCGTACGCGCTGGACTGGGCGCTCGATCGGTGCGCAGCGGTGGTCCAGGCGTTCTTCCCCGGCGAGGAGGGCGCCGCCGCCGTCGCCGGGGTGCTCAGCGGCCGGGTCAACCCGTCGGGCCGGCTGCCGGTGAGCATGCCGCGCTCGGCCGGGTCCCAGCCGTACTCCTACCTGCACCCGCCGCTCGGCGGGCCGTCGTCGGTGTCCGACCTGGACAACGAGCCGGCACGCCCCTTCGGGTTCGGGCTGTCGTACACGACGTTCACCCACAGCGACCTGAGCGTGCGGGCCGCACAGGTCCCCACCGACGGGACGGTCGACGTCACCGTGCGGGTGACCAACACCGGCGCCCGCGCCGGGGCCGACGTCGTCCAGCTCTACGCGCACGATCCGGTCGCGTCGATCACCCGGCCGGTGGCCCAGCTGCTGGGCTACGCGCGCGTCGTCCTCGAGCCCGGTGAGCAGGCCACGGTGGGCTTCTCGGTGCCGACCACCCGGCTGGCGTTCAGCGGCCGCGACCTGGTGCGCGCCGTCGAGCCGGGTGCGGTCGAGCTGTGGGTCGGGCCGTCGTGCGCCGAGCGTGAGACGCAGGCCGCCGTCGACCTGGTCGGCGCCCCGCACCGGATCACGGTCGCCGACCCGCGGTGGGTGACGGTGGACGTGCGCCCGGCCGCCGACGCGCGCGGCGGGGGCTGAGCCCGATGGGACCGCCGACCATCCACGACGTCGCCCGGCTGGCAGGGGTGTCGATCGCCACCGTCTCCAAGGTGATCAACCAGCGGCCCGGGGTCGCCGTCGCGACGGCGGAGCGCGTGCTGGCCGCGGTCGAGGGCCTCGGGTACGAGCCGAGCATGATCGCCCAGCGCATGCGCGGCGGCGGCAGCGGTGTGGTCGGCGTGGTCACGGCGGGGCTGGACGCCTGGGCGGGCGAGGTGCTCAAGGGTGTCTCGGCCGCCGCGGCCGGGACCGGCTACGGGACGCTCGTCGCGGTCGGTGACGGCACCGCCAACGCCTGGACGTGGGAGCGGCGCACCCTGGCGCGCCTGCGCGGTCACCTGATCGACGGGGCGATCCTGGTCGCGCCGACCGGCGGCCCCCTGGTGCGCGACCTGCCGGTGGTCGTCGTCGCCCCGCCCGGGCGCGGCTCCGGCCTGCCGGAGGGCCCGCCGGTGCGCTCACCGCTCACCCTGGTCTCCGACCGGCCCGCCGAGGCCGGCGCCGAGGCGCTGCGGCTGCTGCTGGCCCAGGTGCGGCTGGTGGACCGCCACCCGCCGGAGGGGGCGCCTCTGCGGGCGATGCCGCGGGCGTCGGCGGGCTGAGCGCCAACGCTCAGCGCGGGCCCCGGCGGTGCGCCGGCGCCGCGTGACCGGCGATCGAGCCTGCGGGAGCAGCAGAACGGCCGCCAGCCACGCGTCCCCAGGCGACCGAGGCGTGACAGCCGATCCGGCGCGCGGCCCGCGGCATGAGCGCGCGTCGGCCCGTCAGCCCCTTTCGCGTCCGGGTAGCGGCAGGTAGGGCATGGAACGCCCCGCCGGACGCGTTCGTGGAGCTTCCGGCGCGGTTTTCGCGCCGGAGTTTCCACGTTGGTGCGTGGAGGGCCTGCCTCATCGGCAGCTCGGGGTGCGCGGCGGAAGGTTCATCGCGCCATCGCGACGGAACTTCCGCGCGCACGTCGGCAGATCCGGACGCGACGGCGGAAGGTTCGTGGCGCCTTCCGTGATGGAACCTCCGCGGATGAAGGGCCCTCACGCTCATCGGCCGCGCGTCTTGGAGCGCCTCGTTTCACACCTCGGTCGCATCGGTGGCCGCGTGGGTCTTGGCTCACCGGGTCGCACCGTGCTGCCGAGCTCGGCGTGGGCCCTAGCGCCCCATCAGCCAGGCGACCTCGGCCGCGAGCAGCGCCCGGCGCGACGGCGAGGCGTAGCTGCGCAGGTCGTGGCCGAGCGCGTCGTACACCACGCGTGCGTCGCGCTCGCCGACCCGCCGGGCCCAGGCCAGCGGGTGGACCATCCCGGCGTGCCGATGGGTGAGGTGCGGGTTCAGCGGCTCCGGGGCGACCAGCTCGAGGAAGCTGTAGCGCTCGTCCGTGACGTGCACGTCACCCAGGTGGTCGGCGATGCCCGAGGGGCTCGGGCCCGTCTGCACGGTGGTCGCGTCGAGGTCGGGGTGCATCGAGGTGCCGTCCACCCAGCGTGCGCCCAGCACGGCGGCCCAGCCGGGAGCGTCGGGGAACGCCAGCGCCGCCGAGTGCACGCCGAGGATCGGCCGGCCGGCCGCGACGTGCGCCTCGATCGCCGCGTCGAGCACGGCACCGTCCGCGTCGCCCGGGGCCGATGGCGCGCCGTCGGAGGAGTTGACCACCAGCAGGTCGGTGTCGAACCGGCCGTCGCCCACGACGTCGGCCAGGCGCGAGCTCAGCCGGGTGCTCAGGCCCAGCTCGCCGAGGAGGCCCGCGACGGCGTGCCCGGTGGCCGCGAGGTCGTGCCAGGGGTCCGAGCGGCGACCGCCGCCGCACAGCACCAGCGCGCGTGCGTCCATGCGCCCACTGTGCCACGCGGCGACCGGCGCGCTGCGATCGACCAGGGCGATGGATGCGATCGGATTCACCTGTTGGACGCGATGACCGCGGGCCGGGAGCATGGGGGGGTACACCGGTGCGGTGGCGATGTCGCCGTGCCCGAACCCGGGAGGACATCCATGGAGTGCCCGCCGGGCCACCCGCTGGCCGGTCGCTCGGGGGTGCGTGCCGTCTGACCGCCCAGGTGGCGGACGGGCCGCTCGGCGGGCAGTCGATCGGCGCCGGGGGCGGGGTGAGCTCGCTCACCCCCGAGGTGCTCGCCGGCCTGCCCGCGCCGGTGCAGTCCGCCATCGCCGACGCCTTCGCCGCGGCGCTGCCTCCGATCTACCTCTATGCGGTGCCGATCATGCTCGCCGGTGCCGTGCTCGCGCTGTTCATCCAGGCGCGGCCGCTCTCGGACACCGCTCCCGGCGTGGCCACGCGGGCGGAGCCGGTCGAGACCCCCGTGTGAGGTCGGTGGGTCGCGGCGCGGCCGGCGCGGCGGCGCGGCCGTAGGCTGACGTCGGGCGGCGCGGCCCGTCGTGGTACGCAGACGTCGATGCCGCCCGGCGAGGCGGCCGGCGGCCGCGGGAGGGACCGATCGATGCCGACGCACCACGTGCCGCAGCCCAGCCCGGACCGGATGGTGCCGGTCGCCGGGCACCCGTTCGTCCTCGCCCTCGAGCCCGACCAGCCCGAGCTGGTCGCCCTCACGGCGGCGATGTGGGCCGCGGCGGCCGGGGCGTCGACGCTCTACTGCGCCTACGTCGACCAGGGCCGCTACGTCGCCGAGGAGTACGCCGACGGCACCGTCCTGCACGTGCCGATCGACCCGGACGGCATGGACGACCGGTGGCAGGAGCGCCAGCAGACCTACGAGCGCCACCTCACCGAGGTGCTCGGCGACGCCGGGGTGCCGTGGGTGTTCCGCTACCTCGCCGGGCGCCCCGACCGGGCGCTGACCCACCTCGCGCGCGCCGTGGACGCCGCCGCCTTCGTGGTCGGCACCCAGGCGCCCGGGCCCGGCTCGCGGATGCGCGAGTTCCTCGACGGGTCGCTCGCCGTGCGCCTCAGCCACCACCAGCACCGACCCGTCCTGATCGTGCCGCTCGAGGTGATCGACTGGCGCGCCAGCCACTGGACCTGACCCGCGCCGGTCGCGGGACCCGGACGGGTGACGGCGTTTGACGAGGAGGGCCGCAGCGAGCACACTGGTTACCAGACAGTGCGCGTCGCCTGCCCCCTGCGCGGCGCGCACTGTCGTATGTCCGGAGCCGTTCGCGGTCGCCCGTCGCGGCACCCGTTCGTGGCCCGCTCCGCGGCCAGTCGGGGCACCCGTCGGCGCGCCGACCCCGCCACCCTCCCTCCCCGCCGTAGCGTGCTGGCGTGATGCCCGTGCAGCGCTCCGACCGGGGGGCGGCCGACTCCGGCCGCAGCTCGCCGGTCTCGGCCGTGACGACCGCCGACCTGGTCGCCGGCGCGGTGCGCGGCTGGCGCGACGCCCTGCTCGACGCCGCCGGCGAGTCCGCGTTGTCCGATGTCGAGCGGCTCGGTGAGGCGCAGCTCGACCTGTCCGCGGCCCACCCGTCCGGGATCGCCCAGCTGTTCGCGGGCCGGCCCACCCGGCTGTCGAACCTGGTGCGGGAGGGCGCCGCGCTGGCCCAGGCGCGCCGCCGGGCACGGGCGGTCGGCGCGCTCGCCGAGGACCACGCCCTGCGCTCCGGTCTGGCGACCGCCTTCCTGGCGATCGGGGTGGCCAGCTGGACCGACCGCGGTGACGATCCGGAGCCCGACCCCCTGGATGCGCTCGCGTCCGGCGTGGGGGACACGATCCCGCGGTCGGTCGACGACGACACCGTGCCCCGCGAGGGTGCGACGCCCGGGGCCGAGCGCCGCCGGCTGCGCGCCCCGGTGCTGCTGCGCCCCGTGTCGGTCACGCCCCACGGCCGGGGCGAGGCCGACTACGACCTCGTCCTCGAGCCGTCGCTGGAGATCAACCCGTTGCTCGCGGCGGCACTGCGCCGCCGGGGTGCGCTGCTCGACCCGACGTCGCTGGCCCGCGGCGCGTTCACCGCCCAGGGCTTCGACCCGCGCCCGGCCCTCGAGCGGCTGGGCTCGCTCGGCGTGGCCGTGCTGGACGACTTCGAGCTGACCGACCGGGTCGTGGTGGGCACGTTCATGCACCCCGAGCAGATGTTGGTCGACGACCTGGAGCAGCTCGCGCCGTCACTCGCCGGGCACGAGGTGATCGCGGCGCTGTGCGGTGACCAGCGCGCTGCCGCCGCGCTCGCCCACCCGCTCCCGCCGGCACTGCGCGGGGACCGCGGGCTGGACCAGGAGCGCGGCGTCGGCGACCTGGACCCGACGCAGGCGTACGTGCTCGACGCGATGGCGGCCGGCCACCACCTCCTGGTCGACGCCCCTGCGGGGTCCGACGTGCCGGGCACGCTCGCTGCGGTGATCGCGGACGCGGCGGCCGCCGGGCGCCGCGTGCTGTACGTCGCCGGGCACCGGCGGGCAGCGACCGCCGTGACCGGCCGGCTCGCCGAGCTGGGGCTCGGTGACCTGGTGCTGGACGTGGCGCCGGACTCTGGCTGGCGCGGCGAGGTGGCCCGCCGGCTGCTGGGCGCCATGACGATCGAGCCCGTGCTGGTGGACGGCGCGAAGGTCGAGATCGTGGACCGCGAGCTGCTGGACCGCAGGTCGCGCCTGGCGGCCTACGTCGAGGCGCTGCACACCGTCCGCGAGCCGTGGGGGTGCTCGGCCTACGACGCGCTCCAGGCGCTGGCCCGTCTCACCGCCCAGCGACCCAGCCCGCGGACCACGGTGCGCCTGACCGCGCCGGTCGCCGAGTCGCTCACCGCCGAACGGCGGGCGCAGGCCGCGGCCGACCTGGTCACCGTGGCCGGTCTCGGCGCCTTCACCGCGAGCACTGCGACCACCGCGTGGTTCGGCGCGGACCTGCCCACTGCCGACCGTGCGCGCGCCGCTCTGGACCGGGTCGATCGGCTGCGCGAGGCGGTGCCGCGGATGCGGGACACGAGCGCGGAGGTCGCCGAGGCGACCGGGCTGGTCCCGCCGACGACCCCGGCCGCGTGGACCGAGCAGCTGCGGATGCTGGGCGGGGTGCGCCAGGTGCTCGACGTGTTCCAGCCCATCGCGTTCGAGCGCTCGGCGGCGGACATGATCGCCGCGACGGCCACCAAGCAGTGGCGCGCGGAGCGCGGTGTGGAGATGGCCCCGGGGGTGCGGCGTCGGCTGCGCCGCCAGGCGAAGGACCTGCTGCGCCCCGGACGGCCCGTGCCGGACCTGCACGCCGCGCTGGTCGAGCTGCACACCCAGCGGGAGATCTGGCAGGCGCACTGCCCGGCCGGTGGCTGGCCGCGCCTGCCGTCGGGCCTCGCGGCCATCGAGCGCGACCACCGCGCGGTGGCCCAGGACCTCGCGGCCCTGGCCGGGGTGCTCGAGCCGACCGGCGCCGGGGGCGACCTCGACGGGCTCGACTGGGCCCGGCTCGCCGAGCGGCTCGACCGCCTGCACGCCGACGCCGGCGCGCTCGCTGCGCTGCCGGAGCGCACTGCGCTGCTGCGCGACCTGGCCAAGCGCGGGCTGGGCGACCTCGTCGCGGACCTCGCCGAGCGGCGGGTCGCGGCCGGTGTGGTCGGGGCGGAGCTCGACCTGGCCTGGTGGAGCACCGCGTTCGAGGAGATCCTGCGCCAGGACCCGGCGATGGCGGCCCACGACGGCGCGTCGCTGTCCCGGCTGGTCGCGGAGTTCCGCACCCTCGACCGCCGTCACCTGTCCGACCGCGCGCTGCTGCACGTGGCGGGCTCGCGGGAGGCGCTGCGCCAGCGGCTGCACCGCTGCGACGAGCAGGCCCAGGCGCTGTTCGGCGAGATCGTCGAGGACCGCTTCACCAGCCTGCGCCAGGCCGTCGACCGCTACCCCGACGTCACCCGGCACCTGCGCCCCTGCCTCGTGGTGGGCCCGATGCTCGTCCCGCACGTGCTGCCGCCGACCCGCTCCGAGGACCTGCTGATCCTCGACGCGGCCGGCCACCTGCCCACCGAGCTCGTCGTGGGGGCGCTGGCCCGGGCCCGTCAGGTGGTCGTGGTCGCGGACACCCGGTGCGCGACGGGCAGCGCCGTGCACGGGCTGGCCGAGGTGCTCCCGACGGTGACGCTGAGCTCGGACGCCGTCCCACGTCACCCCCGGTTGACCGGCTTCCTCGCCGAGCACGGGTACGGCCGTGCCGTGGCCGCGACCCCGCTGCCGTCCACCGCCGGGCTGCTCCGCCTGGACCTGGTCGACGGCACGGGCATGCCCGGCCGGGACGGGGCGGTCACCTCGACCGTCGCGGAGGTGGACCACGTGGTCGCGACGGTGGTCGAGCACGCGGTGACCCGGCCGTCGGAGTCCCTCGCGGTGGTCGCGCTCACCGCCGAGCACGCCGACCGGGTGCGCGAGGCCGTGCTGGCGGAGGTCCGTGCGAACCCGGCGCTCGGCGGGTTCTTCGCCCCTGATGCGCGCGAGCCGTTCGTGGTCGTGGACCTGGCCGCCACCGAGGCGTTGCGCCGCGACACGGTGCTGCTCACGGTGGGCTTCGGGCGCACCCCGCACGGGCGGGTGCTGCACCGGTTCGGCCGGCTCGGAGAGCCGGGAGGCGACGCCCGGCTGCTCGAGGCGTTGGGTGCGGCACGTCGTCGCCTGGTGGTGGTGTCCAGCTTCGCGGGCTCCGACCTGGACCCCGAGCGGCTGACGTCCCCGGGCCCGGAGCTGCTGCGCGACCTGCTGACCATGGTCGGCGAGCCCGACGACGCCGCGGGCGAGCCCGCCGCGCCGGACGGCTCCGACCGCCTGGTGCTGGACCTGGCGGAGCGGCTGTGGCGCCTCGGGCTGATCGTGGCGGTCGAGCACGGCACCCCCGGCGGTCCCACGGTGCCGCTGGCGGTCGGGCACCCGGACCTGCCCGACGAGCTGCTCGTCGCGGTGCTCACCGACGACGACGCCTACCTGGGCGAGCCGAGCGTGCGGGTGCGGGACCGCCAGGTGGCCGAGCGGCTGGAGCGGCTGGGCTGGAGCGTCGTCCAGGTCTGGTCTGCCGCAGCGTTCGGCGACCCGCAGGCCGAGGCGGACGCGATCGCGCAGGTCGTCGTCGAGGCGTACGCGGCACGGGCCGCTCGGCCGCGCACGATCGCCCCTCGGTCCGTGCCGAGCGGGGCCGGGACGCCGCCGGCCGAGTCTGGTGCCGGCACGCCCCCGGCAGGTGACGCCGCGCCAACGCCGGCGGACGACGGCCCGACGACCGACGACGCCCCGAGCTCGACCGGTGACGTCGCTCCCGTGGCGGACGATGCCCCGCAGGCTCCCGCGCCGGGCGGCACCGGGCAGGATGCGGCCGAGGAAGCCCCGCCGGAGCCGGGCACACCGGAGCAGGGCGTGCTCGAGGTGCCCGAGATCGTCGCGTCCGAGCCGCGCCCGCTACGCCCGGACGTCACGGCCGGCCTCCCGGTCGGGGCCTACACCGACGACCAGCTCGACGACCTCGCGGCCTGGTTGCTCACCGGTGACGTCGAGCGCGACGAGGCCCGGCTCGCCGCCGCCCTGCGCGCCGAGCTGGGCTTCAAGCGCCGCGGCAGCCGGATCGACGCCGTGGTGGGCGCAGCGGCCCGGCGGGCACTGGGCGGACGGTGATGGCTGATCCCGACCGCGGGACCGGCCCGCAGGGCGAGGAGTCGGCACCGCGGCCGCGCGGACGCCGCGGCCATCGGCGGGCCGTCGGTGGCACGGCCCGCGCCGAGGGCCCCGAGCCGCGCGCACCCAAGGACGACGCCGACACCGAGGCCGGCTGGGGCGGTCGGCCGGAGGCCGACGACGACGAGCGCATCCTGCGGGAGAAGCCCCCGCACTGGTGAGGCCGGCCGGGGCGGCGCCTACTTCTTGAGCAGGTCGCGGATCTCGGTCAGCAGCACGATGTCCTCGGCCGGCGCGGCGGGCGCGGGCTCCTCGCCCCTGGACCGGCGAGCGGCGAGCGCGTTCATCGGCACGACGACGAGGAAGTAGATCGCTGCGGCGACCGCCAGGAAGCTGAGGGCGGCCTGCAGCACGAGCCCGATCGAGAAGACGGCGTGGTTGATCTCGAACACCCACACGTTCGCCAGGCTGGACCTGCCGAAGATCGCGGCGATCAGCGGCGTGATGATGCCGTTGACGATCGAGTCCACGACACCGGCGAACGCCGCGCCGATCACGACGGCGACGGCGAGGTCGACGACGTTGCCGCGCATGATGAAGTCCTTGAAACCCTTGATCACTGGTGCCTCCAGGTGGTCGGGGTCGAGAGCCTGCGGATGCTCCGATCGGGTGAACGGACCCGAAGATCATTCCACGAGCGCGGCACCGAGCTGGCAGACGGCGCGGACCTCGGAGATCTCGCTCACCTCGGCCCGCGTCACCGCGACCAGGACCGGCCCGACCCCACCGGAGCCCGTCGGCTCGGCTGCCTGGACCACCAGGGCGCGTCGCGCGAGCGCGGCCGGGTGCTCGGGGCACCCCACCGCCAGGACGTCGACCCGGTCCCCGGCGACCAGCACGGCCGCCTCGTCGAGCTCGAGCGGGACCACGACGGTGCCCGCCGGCGGGTCGCGTGTGAACCGCTCGCCGTCCAACAGCTCCGGCACGAGCGGCAGGCCGGCAGGCACAGCTACCGCGAGCGCCCGGCCGACCACGGCGGCTGGGTCGGTCGGGGCGCCCACGGGTGCCGGGTCGAGCGGCACGGCGCGCAGGTCGTCGCCGGTCAGCACGTCGCCGGCGGCCAGGTCGGTGGCGGCCACCAGCACGGCGGGCGCCGGCGCGTCCGGGGCGACCGCGTGCGCTGCCGCGAGGGCGAGCAGGGCCAGGAGCACCAGGGCGAGCAGCGGCCTGGCGCGCCAGGCCCACACGCGCAAGGTCAGCAGCAGGGGCACGCGGGCAGCCTTGCGGCCCGCACGGTGGGGCGGGTTCGCGGACCGGCGCCGCGGGGGACGGGGTGTCCCGGGCGCGGCCTGTGGATCAGCCGGCCGCGGCCGCCGGGGCGCTGCCGCCCGAGGACCCGGACGAGGCCGGGCCGCCCGAGGACCCGGCCGGGGCCTTCGACCCCGACCCGCCGGACGACGAGGAGCCCTCCGACCCGGCGGTGGCCGTGGTGCCCGAGGACGAACCCTCCGACGACGAACCCGACGTCGACCCGCCGGACGCCGGCTTCTGGCCCGTCCGGGTGGCCCCGCCGGACCGCTTGGCGTCGTCGCGCGCATCGGTGCGGTAGAAGCCCGACCCCTTGAACACGACGCCGACGTTGCCGAACAGCTTGCGCAGCCGGCCGCCGCACTGAGGGCAGTCCGTGAGCGCGTCGTCGGTGAAGGCCTGCTGGGCGTCGAAGCGGTGCTCGCACTCGGTGCAGGCATAGGAGTAGGTGGGCACTGTCGTCCTCCGGTCGGTCCGATCCGCCGTTAGTCTCGCACCGTGTCCCGACGACGTGCGCCCCGTGTCCTCGCCGTGGTCGCCGGTGTCGTGGTGGTCGCGATGCTCGCGCTCGCCGGGGTCGGCCTCGTGCTGGTCCGTCGGCCGCTGCCCAGCCACGGCGGAACCGCGACCCTGCTCGGGCTGGACGCCGAGGTGTCCGTGCTCCGCGACGCGCGCGGCGTCCCGACCATCGAAGCCGACACCCCGGCGGACCTGTTCCGCGCCCAGGGCTACGTCGACGCGCAGGACCGGTTCTTCCTCATGGACCTGCGTCGGCACGTCGCGTCGGGCCGGCTCGCGGAGCTGGTCGGCGGCGACGAGCGCGCGATCGACTCGGACAAGGTGGTGCGCACCCTCGGCTGGCGCCGGGTCGCCTCGGCGGAGTGGGCCCAGCTCGACGACACGACGCGCGAGTACCTCCAGGCCTACGCGGACGGCGTGAACGCGTACCTCGCGAACCGCGACATGGACAGCATCGCCGTCGAGTACACCGTGCTGGGCACCCGCATCGACCTGTCCACGCCCGAGCCGTGGGACCCGGTGGACTCGCTGGTCTGGCTGAAGGCGATGGCCTGGGACCTGCGCGCGAACGACCGGGACGAGCTGGCCCGCGTGCAGGTGTACGCCGCGGTGCGCGACGTCGCGATGACCGACCAGCTGTTCCCCCGGACCGCGGCCAGCCCCCCGATCGTCGGCGGCGACGTCGAGGCCTCGGCCACCGATCCGACGATCGACCTGGGCCCCGGCGCCGCGGAGGCCGCCCGGCTGGCCGACGAGGCGCTGTCGATGGTGCCGCACCTGGTCGGCGAGGGCGACGGGATCGGGTCGAACTCCTGGGCGGTGTCGGGCGAGCACACCGCGAGCGGCGCCCCGATCCTGGCCAACGACCCCCACCTGGACCTGTCGGCGCCCGGGGTCTGGTCCCAGGTCGGGCTGCGCTGCACCACCGTGGGTGCCGCCTGCCCGTTCGACGTCACCGGGTTCTCGCTCGCGGGCTTCCCCGGGGTGATCATCGGGCACAACGGGTCGCTGGCCTGGGGCCTGACCAACATGGGCGCGGACACCTCGGACTTCTTCCTCGAGCGCCTCGACACGTCGGCGCAGACGTACCTGCGCGACGGCGAGCAGATCGCGATCCAGAGCCGCACGGAGACGATCAAGGTCGCCGGCGGCGAGCCGATCGACCTCGAGGTCCGCTCCACGGTGCACGGACCGATCGTCTCGGACGTCCTGGACCCGCTGGTCGGCGCTCCGGTCGAGCCGGGCGGGTTCGGATCGCCCGCGGTGGCGCTGTCGTGGACCGGGCTGGAGCCGGGGCGCACCGCCGAGGCGGTGTTCGCGATGGACACGGCCACCGACGCCGCCGACGTCGCCGCCGCGGCCGAGAGGTTCGAGGTCCCTGCGCAGAACATCGTGTTCGCCACCGTCGACGGCCACATCGGCTACCAGGCCCCGGGTCGGATCCCGATCCGGCGGGTGATCACCGACGGCCCGGTGCCCTCGGACGGGTCGTGGCCCCGGCCGGGCTGGGACTCGCGGTACGACTGGCAGGGCTGGGTCGACCCGGCCGACCTGCCGGCCGAGCTCGACCCGCCCGAGGGTTTCATCGTCGCCGCGAACCAGGTGGTCTCCGGCGCGGACGAGCCGTTCCTCACCCACGACTGGGACTACGGCTTCCGGGCGGCCCGGATCCGGCAGGTCCTCACCGAGCAGATCGCCGCCGGGACGCCGATCGACGTCGCCTCGACGCAGGCGCTGCAGACCGACACCCGCACGGCTCTGGTCGACACCCTGGTGCCCGCGCTGCTCGCGGCGCCGGTGGACGACGCGTTCACCCGCAAGGCCGTCGACCTGCTGCGGGGCTGGGACGGGCAGATGACCGCGGACTCGGCTGCGGCGGCCTACGTCGCCGCCGTGTGGTCCGCCCTGCTCGCGGACACCTTCGACGACGACCTGCCCGAATCCCAGTGGCCGGACGGTGGCGACCGATGGTACGCGGTCGTCGAGGCCCTGCTCGCTGAGCCCGACAGCCGGTGGTGGGACGACCGGACGACGGTGAACGTGGTCGAGAGCCGCGACGAGGTCCTGTCCCGCGCCCTGTCGCAGGCCAGGCTCCGCCTCACGGTGCAGCTGGGCAAGGACCCGACCGCCTGGCAGTGGGGACGGCTGCACCGCGTCGCTCTCGAGCACCCCGTGCTCGGTGGCGGCTCGGCGCCGTGGCCGATCACGATGCTGGTGGACCCGACGCCGGTCGCGGTGGGCGGCGGGAGCTCCATCGTGGATGCGACGGCCTGGGACGCGGCGTCGGGCTCCTACGACGCGGTGTCCGGCCCCTCGATGCGGATGGTGTGCGACCTGTCCGACTGGGACGCCTCCACGTGGGTCGACGCGACCGGCACCTCGGGCCACCCCGGGTCACGCCACTACACCGACCAGCTCGCCGCGTGGGTGGACGGTCGCCAGTTCGCCTGGCCGTTCGGCCGGGACGCGGTCGACTCGGCGACCCGGGCGCGCCTCACCCTGAGGCCGGCGCGGTAGCCGCGACGAGGGCCGGCGCAGCCGCGCTCACTCCACGGGGCGCAGCTCGCGCATCCGGGTGGTGGTCACCACGGCGTTCACCAGCCGGTCGTGCGGCTCGACCGGCAGCGGCCGCTCGTCGGCGTCGTAGATCTCCTCGCCGAACACCATCGCGATCACCGGCACCCCGGGGCGGACGTGCTCCAGGACCCGGTCGTACCAGCCGCCGCCGTGGCCCAACCGGTGCCCGGCGGTGTCGACTGCGAGCGCGGGCACCACGACGGCGTCCGCCTGGGCGAGCGCGTCAGCCTCCAGTCCCGGGCCCGGCGGCTCCGGCGGGCGTCCCGGCGCGCGGAGCTCGAGCTCGTCCGTGCTGGTCAGCAGAGCCCACTCGCGCGCCAGCCCCGGGCCGAGCATCGGGAGCAGGACGCGTGTGCCCCGGCGGGCCAGCCGGTCGAGCAGCGGCGTCGTGCCCGGCTCGGCCGCGCGCGCGGCGTAGGCGGCGACCGTCTGGGCGGCGCGGAGCTCGGGCAGGTCACCGACCACCTGGGCGAAGTCGTGCGCGGCCCGCTCCAGCTCGCGCGGTGAGCGCTTGGCGCGCTCGGCGAGGATCGCCCGGCGCAGCTGCTCCTTGACCACCGGGAGCTCGTCGCCCGACCCGAAGGGCAGGTAGGGCTGGGCGATGGCGCTCATGCGGCCATCCTTGCAAACCTCGACGGCGAGGGTCACGAGCCGCGCGGCGCGTCCGCCAGGCCGGGGGCGACGGGGCGCCCACCTCCGGCTAGCCTGCCGGGCATGGCCATCAGCAAAGCCGTGATCCCAGCCGCCGGTCTTGGCACCCGCTTCCTGCCCGCGACCAAGTCGACGCCCAAGGAGATGCTCCCGGTGGTCGACAAGCCCGCCATCCAGTACGTCGTGGAGGAGGCGGTCGCCGCGGGCCTGGACGACGTGCTCATGATCACCGGGCGGTCGAAGCGGACGCTGGCGGACCACTTCGACTCGGTGCCGGAGCTCGAGCAGGCGCTCGAGGCCAAGGGCGACACCGAGCGGCTCGCCGCAGTGCGGGCGTCCACCGACCTGGCCAACGTGCACTTCGTCCGGCAGGGCAAGCCGCGCGGGCTCGGGCACGCGGTGCTGTGCGCGAAGCAGCACGTCGGCCGCGAGGCGTTCGCGGTGCTGCTCGGGGACGACCTCATCGACCCGCGGGACCCCCTGCTGACCACGATGCTGGACCTGCAGGAGCGGGTCGGCGGCTCCGTGGTCGCGCTCATGGAGGTACCCCGCGAGCAGACCTCGATGTACGGCTGCGCGGTGGTGGCCGACGGCCCGGCGAGCGACCAGCCGCGGATCACCGGCATGGTCGAGAAGCCCGACCCCGCCGACGCGCCGAGCAACCTGGCGATCATCGGCAGGTACGTGCTGCACCCGGCGGTGTTCGAGGTCCTGGAGCACACCGAGCCCGGCCGTGGCGGCGAGATCCAGCTCACCGACGCGCTGTCCACGTTGGCCGCCATGCCCGCGCAGGACGGCGGCGGGGTGCACGGCGTGGTGTTCCGCGGCCGCCGCTACGACACCGGCGACCGGCTGGACTACCTCAAGGCGCAGGTCCGCATCGCGGTGGACCGGCCCGACCTGGGCCCCGACCTGACCGCCTGGCTCAAGGAGTACGTCGCGACGCTGCCGTGACGACACCATGAGAACCGTCGCCGACCACCTCGCCGCAGTGCTGGACGCCGCCCGCCCGGTGCCGGCCCTGGACGCGGTGCTGGCCGACGCCGCCGGCTGCGTGCTCGCCGAGGACGTGGTCGCCGGCCATGACGTGCCGCTCTTCGCGGTCGCGGCGTGCGACGGGTACGCGGTGCGCACCGCCGACGTCGGCCTGCCCGGGCCGGGCCCGGCGCCCGAGGTGGTGCTGCCCGTGGTCGAGGACGTCCAGGTCGTGGCACCCGAGCCGCTGCGCCTGGTCCCGGGGGCCGCCGCCCTGGTCGCGGCCGGTGCCCCGGTGCCGGCCGGTGCGGACGCGGTGGTGCCGCTGGACCGGACCGACCGCGGTCGCGCCCGCGTCGTGCTGCGCGGCGGCGCCGAGCCCGGTGACCACGTGCGCCCGGCCGGCGCCGACGTCCCGGTCGGGTCGACGGTGCTCACCGCCGGGACGCGGCTCGGTGCGCGGCACCTGTCGGTGGCCGCGGCGGTGGGGCGCAGCCGGCTGCGGGTGCACCCGCGCCCACGCGTCGTGGTCCTCACGGTCGGCGACGAGCTGGTGGAGCCGGGTCGCGCCGCCGGGCCCGGGCGGCGGCCGGACGCCAACGGCCACGCCCTGGTGGCCGCCGCGCGCGACGCCGGTGCGTCCGCGGTGCGGGTGGGCCCGGTGCCTGACGAGCGTGGTGGCCTGCGCGAGGTGATCGCGGACCAGCTGGTCAGGGCGGACCTGGTGCTGATCACCGGTGGGCTCAGCCCGGGGCAGTGGGACACCGTGACCGACGTGCTGGCGCCGCTGGGCACGGTGCGCTTCGACCACGTCGCGATGACGCCGGGCGACCGTCAGGGCTTCGGCACCGTGCAGGTCGCCGACGAGGCGACCGACCTGGTGCACCCGGGTGGGCTCGGCGCCGGCGGCGTGGGCGTCCCGATCTTCGCGCTGCCCGGCCACCCGGTCTCGGCGATGGTGTCCTACGAGGTGTTCGTGCGGCCCGCGCTGCGCGCGATGGGCGGCCACACGGGCGTCTACCGGCCGTCGGTGCGCGCCGCGGTGGCCCGGCCGCTGCTCTCGCCGGCCGGCCTGCGGCACTTCGTGCCGGCGCGACTGACCGGCTCGCCGGCCGACGGGTACCTGGTCGACCCGGTCGGCGACCCGTCCAAGGTGTCGCTGAGCCAGCTCGCGGCGGCGAACGCGCTGATGGTGGTCGGTGAGGACACCACCCGCGTGCGGGCCGGCGACTCGCTCGCCTGCCTGGTGCTGGAGAGCTGATGGCGCCCGGGTGGCCGGCGGTGCTCCGCGAGGGCGACGTGGTGCTCCGGCCGTTGCGGCGCTCGGACGCGCGGGCGTGGCTCGACGTGCGGGCCCGGAACGCCGACTGGCTCGCCCCGTGGGAGGCGACCGCACCGGTGCCGCCGCGCGGGCCGGCGCCGACGTTCGGTCAGTACGTGCGGATGCTGCAGCGCCAGGCGCGTCGGGGTGACTCGTTGCCGTTCGCCGTCGAGTACCGCGGCGAGCTGGTCGGCCAGCTCACGGTGTCCGCGATCACCCGGGGCTCGGCGATGTCCGGGTCGATCGGCTACTGGGTGAGCCGGGAGGTGGCCGGCCGGGGCATCATGCCGACGGCCGTGGCGCTCACCGTCGACCACTGCTTCGGTCCGGTCGGCCTGCACCGCCTGGAGGTCGCGATCCGGCCGGAGAACGCCGCCAGCCTGCGCGTGGTGGCCAAGCTGGGCCTGCGCGAGGAGGGCGTGCGCGAGCGGTTCCTGCACATCCAGGGCGGCTGGCGCGACCACCGGACGTTCGCCGTGACGGTCGAGGAGGTGCCCGACGGGCTGATGGCTCGCTGGCGGGCTCGACGCGGCGGTGCCGACACGCCGCCCCCGGTGCGGTGAGCGGCTGACCTGCTCGCCTACCGTCTGGGTGTGGGGATGGAGCAGGCCGGGCTCGTGCTCGCCGCGGTGACCGGTCTGTGGATCGTCTACCTGGTCCCGCAGCTGCTCCGGCACCGCCGCCAGCTGGCCGAGGCCAGGGTGGACGACCGGTTCTCGGAGCACCTGCGGGTGCTCCGGGTGGCCGAACCCGTCCCCGCGTCGGCGGGCACGCACGTCCCGTCGCAAGGCCGGGTGCAGCTGCACCCGCGAGGAGGGGACCGCGCGATGGACCGACCGCAGTCCGTGGCAGACCGGGTCAGCGCCGACGCCGCGCGCCTGACCGCAGACGAGCACGCCGCACGGGCGCGCGCGCTGGCCCGCCGGGCCGCCGGAGCGCGTCGTCGTGGGCGGCTGGTCGCCGCCCTCCTGCTCGCCACGGCCGCCGCCTGGGTGGCGGTCCCGGCCGCTTCGTTCCCGACCACGGTCGCCGGTGCGTCCACCCTGCTGCTCGCAGGTGTGCTGGTGGCCGGGCGGCGCGCGGTGCTGGCCGGCCAGCGTGCCGATGCGGCCTGGGCCGCCGGCGCTGCCCGACGGGCCGCGCGCCCGATGCCCCGCGGACGTCGCACCCCGGTCGCGGTGGGCCACGCGGTGCACCCGTCCGAGGCGATCACCGAGATCATGGAGAAGGTGCCGGTGGGCCCGGCCCGGGCCGCCGCGCAGAGCGTGCTCGCCACCGGCGAGGTCCCCGTGGTCGCCGGCGGGCCGCGGACGGCAGACGTGGCGGACGTGCCGGCGGCGCGCGAGGCGGTCGCGCCGACCGCCGAGGCGAGCGCCTCCGACGGTGACGCCGCATGGGTCCCGGTCCCGGTACCCCCGCCGACCTACGTGCTCAAGCCCGAGGCGCGTCGTGCGGAGCCGCGCCCGCTGACCGGCCCGCAGCCGTCGGTGCCCGTCCCGGCGGCGACCGGGGACGAGTCGCAGGAGCGCCCCACCACCGGCGGTCTCGCGCTCGACGCGATCCTGGCCCGCCGTCGCGCCGCCGGGGAGTAGCCCGCTCACACACCGGCCGTGTCCCCACGGCACCTCGATTGTTATAGTTCTTCTATAACAGCCGATCGAGGAGCTGAGGACGTGGAGGACCGCCGTCGCATCGTCGTCCGGGCCGTGTGGGTCGCCCTCGTGGTACCGGTGCTGGTCACCGTCGTCGCGGTGGCGCTCCAGCTCGCCTGGCTGGGACAGCTACCCGACCCGGTCGCCGTCCACTGGGGCACGTCGGGAGCCCCGAACGGCTTCGCCGCGGCGTGGGTCGTCCCCGTGATGACCGCGGCGACCGGCCTGCTGCTGCCGGGAATCATGGCGGCGGTCACGATCCCGGCGCTCGGTCGTGGGGCGCAGGGGGCGACCTTCCGGTTCCTCGCTGCGACCGCGGCGGGCATGGCGACCATGACCGCGGTGATCTCGACGTGGTCGGTGGCCGTGCAGCGAGGGCTCGGCGATGCCGCGTCAGCGCCCAGCATCGTGCCGGCGATGCTCGTGGGCCTGGTCGCCGCGCTCGCGGTCGGGGTCCTCGGCTGGTTCGCCCAGCCGGTGCAGCACCACGTGGTGCCCGGGGCGGTGGCGGCCGCGCCGATGCCGGTCCGCGCCGGCGAGCGCGTCATGTGGACGAGGACGGCCACCGCGGCGCGCTGGCTGTCCGGCCTTCTCCTGGCGGTCACGGCACTCAACGCGGCTCTGGCCGTGCTCTTCTGGTTCACCTCGCCCGAGGCCGCGCCGATCGTCGCGGCCACGGCGTTGCTGGTGCTCCTGGCGTTCGCGTCCACCGCCTCGTTCACGGTGCGGGTGGACCGGGAGGGTCTCACGGTGACCTCGGCCCTCGGCGTGCCGCGGTTCCGGGTGCCGCTGGACGACGTCGTCTCCGCGGGGACCGGGGACACCGTCGGCTTCGGTGAGTTCGGCGGCTACGGGATCCGCACCGCCGGGCACGGCACCGGCGTGATCCTGCGCAACGGCGAGGCGCTGCGGGTCACGCGGACCAGCGGCCGCCAGTTCGTGGTCACGGTCGACGACGCCGCGCTCGGCGCCTCGGTGCTCCAGGGCCTGGTGGCACAGCACCGTGCGGGCGCGGCGTGAGGGCCACGCGGTGCTGATCCGGGTCGACCCGGCGAGCGACGTCGCCCTGTTCGCGCAGGTCGCGGCCTCGGTGCGCACCGAGATGGCGACGGGTCGGCTGCTCCCGGGGAACCGGCTGCCGGCGGCGCGCGACGTCGCCGAGTCGCTGGGCGTGAACCTGCACACCGTGCTGCGCGCCTACCAGGACCTGCGCGACGAGGGCCTCGTCGACCTGCGTCGCGGACGCGGCGCCGTGGTGACCGACCGCGCCGCGGACCTCGCCGGCCTGCACGCCGAGATCCGCGCACTGGGCGAGCGCGCCAAGGGGCTCGGCATGTCGCCGGACACCCTCGCCTCGCTGGTCCGCGAGAGCGTCGACGGGTGAGCGCCGGGCCCGTGACGCACCTCCGGCCCGGGTGTGAGCCCGTCGCGACGCGGTGGTAATCTGTCCGCGCACTTCGGGGCTGTGGCGCAGTTGGTAGCGCGTCTCGTTCGCAATGAGAAGGTCAGGGGTTCGAATCCCCTCAGCTCCACCACGTGAGGAGGGGCCGGCCGCGTCAGCGGTCGGCCCCTCCTCACGTTCTGACGGTGTGGTGGGGATTCGGGAGGAGGCCGCGGTGCGGCCGACGGCTCCCGGCCCGGCCCGCCCGGGTCACACCCAGCTGGGCATCCACATGTGGAGCTGCCAGAACCAGAATGGCACCACCATGGCCGTCCAGATCGGGTAGAAGAACGCCGTCACCAGCACGATCAGCACGCCTGCGGTTCCGGTGGCGACCTGCCGCCAACGTGGTGCGTCGAAGAAGCCCGCCTCGGGCTCGTGCAACCCGAGGAACCGCGCCGCCGCCCAGGTCAGGGTCAGCGCGACGAACGGCAGCATGACGATCGCGTAGAACGTGAAGATGGTCCGCTCGGGGAACAGGAACCACGGCAGCCACCCGGCGGCGAGGCCGGTGAGCGTCGCGGCGAAGATCGCGTCGCGCCGCTTCACGATCCAGTAGATCGCGGCGACGATCGCGATGCAGCCGAGCCACCAGATCAGCGGGTTGCCCAGCGACGTGATCGCCTGCGAGCAGCGGTCCGAGCCGCACGCCTGCCGGGCGGGTTCGGGCGTCTCGTAGAAGAACGACGTCGGCCGCCACTGGATCATCCACGTGAACGCCTTGGCCGCGTAGTCGTGGGGCGTGGTCAGGTGGGTGTGGAAGTCCCACATCTGGGCGTGGTACTCGACCCAGGACCGCAGCGTGTCGGGCAGCCACGTCACGCCCTGGCCCGGGTGCCGCTCGGCCCAGCTGTGCATGTAGGAGTCCGGGGATGAGAACCACCGGAACCAGCTCGCGACGTACGTCACGCCGGCCACCAGCACGAGCGAGACGAAGGCCGGCACCGAGTCGCGCAGCAGCGTGCCGACGGCCCAGCGCGGCACGCCGGCCCGGCGCCGCGCCATCGCGTCCCAGCCGACCGAGAGCAGCCCGAACGCCGCCACGAACCAGATGCCCGACCACTTGATCCCGCACGACAGGCCGAGCAGCACGCCGGCGGTCAGCCGCCAGCCGCGCAGGCCGAGGTGGGGCCCGAACGGGCCCCACCGCACCTGCGGGCCGAGCCGTTCGAGGCGTTCAGCGGTCCGGTCACGGTCGATCAGCAGCGCGGCGAAGGCGGCCGCCACGGTCAGCGCGAGGAAGCCGTCCAGCAGCCCGGTCCGCGACTGCACGATCGCCAGCCCGTCCAGGGCCACCAGCAGCCCGGCGACCGCGCCGAGCACGTCCGAGCGCATCAGGCGGCGGCCGATCCGGGTGACCACGAGCACCAGCAGGATGCCCGCGATCGCCGCCGAGATGCGCCAGCCCACCGGGTTCTGGACGCCGACGAACCACTCGCCGATCGCGATGAACCACTTGCCGACCTGCGGGTGCACCACGTACGAGGCCTGCGTCGAGTAGATGTCGACGTGGCCCGCCTCGAACTGGGGGTTCGGTTCCTTGGGCCACACCGCCGGGTAGCCGAGCCTCAGCAGGGTCCAGGCGTCCTTGACGTAGTACGTCTCGTCGAAGACCAGCTTCGGGGGGCGGCCCAGGCCGGGCAGTCGCAGCAGCGCGGCGAGGAGCGTGACCCCCGCCGCGATCAACCAGCCGCGCAGCCTGTGGGCACGGAGATCGGCTACTCGCACGGGCCTCAGGGTAAGGGCTTCGCGCTGTGCCCGTACGCTGACCACGTGAGCCCCGTCGTCCTGGCAGCGACCCCGATCGGGAACGCCCAGGACGCGTCCCCGCGGCTGCGCGAGCTGCTCGAGCAGGCCGACGTGGTCGCAGCCGAGGACACCCGTCGGCTCGCGGACCTGGCCCGTCGGTTGGGTGTCCGGGTCGCCGGGCGGGTGGTCAGCCACCACGAGCACAACGAGGCCGGCCGGGTCGACGAGCTGCTGGACGTGGTCCGGGCCGGGGGCACCGTTGCCGTGGTCTCGGACGCGGGCATGCCCACCGTCTCCGACCCCGGCCTGGTGCTCGTGCGCGCGGCGGTCGACGCGGGCCTGCCGGTCACCGCACTGCCCGGTCCCAGCGCGGTGCTCACCGCGCTGGCGGTGTCGGGGCTGGCGACCGACCGGTTCTGCTTCGAGGGCTTCGTGCCGCGCCGGCCGGCGGCCCGGGACGCGGTGCTGGCCGCGCTGGCCGACGAGCGGCGCACGCTCGTGCTGTTCGAGGCGCCACACCGGCTGGCGGCCACGCTCGAGGCGATGGCGGCGGCCTTCGGGCCGGACCGTCCCGCAGCCGTGTGCCGCGAGCTGACCAAGACGTACGAGGAGGTGCGCCGCGGCCCGCTCGCCGAGCTGGCCGGGTGGGCCGGACAGTCCGAGCCGCGCGGCGAGATCGTCGTGGTGGTCGGTGGGGCGCCGGCGCACGCGCCGCGGGTCGCGGACCTGGTCGGGGAGGTGCTGGCTCGTGCCGACGCGGGCGAGCGGCTCAAAGACGTCGTCGCCGAGGTCGCCGAGGCGACCGGGGTGGCCAAGCGCGACCTGTACGCCGCGGCGCTCGCGGTCCGGGGGCGCTGACCGGGGGCGGACCCGGGGCCCCCGTCACCGCACAGGCTCCGCCGACGGCGGATCCGCCCTCGGCAGCGGCGCCCTCTGACCGGCCCCGAGCCGGGGCACGCTCGCCGTATGGACGACACACCCCGCCCCCGCGGCCTGGACGACGACCTGGCCACCCGACTGCTGCACCAGCGCATCGTCGTGCTCGGCACCGAGCTCGACGAGGCCGCCGGCAACCGGCTGTGCGCGCAGCTCCTCCTGCTGTCCGCCGAGGACCCCCGCCGTGAGATCAGCCTGTGGATCAACTCGCCGGGCGGCTCGGTGCCCGCGATGCTCGCGATCCACGACGTCATGCGCCTGATCCCCAACGACGTGAGCACCCTCGCGATGGGCTGGGCGGCCAGCGCCGGGCAGTTCCTGCTCTCCGCCGGGACCCCTGGCAAGCGGTACGCCCTGGAGCACTCTCGCGTGCTGCTGCACCAGGGCTCGGCGGGCATCGGCGGCACCGCCGTGGACGTCGAGCTCCAGGCCGACGACCTGCGCCACACCCGCGACACGGTGCTCGGGCTGATCGCTGCCCACACCGGGCAGCCGGTCGAGCGGGTTTCCGAGGACTCACGGCGCGACCGCTGGTTCACCGCGCACGAGGCCCTGGAGTACGGCTTCGTCGACCATGTGCTGACCGACCTGTCGGACGTGCGGCCCGGCGCCGGCCACGCGGGCTTCGGAGCGGTGCGATGAGCGCCTACACCGTGCCCTACGTCACCGAGCGTCGCGCCGGCGGTGTCGAGCGGGTCACCGACGTGTTCAGCTGGCTGCTGTCCGAACGTGTGGTGTACCTGGGTACCGAGATCGACGACGGTGTGTCCAACGTCGTGGTCGCCCAGCTGCTGCACCTGGAGTCCGCCGACCCCGATGCGCCGATCGACCTGTACCTGAACTCCCCGGGCGGGTCGACCTCGGCGATGCTCGCGATCTACGACGCGATGCAGTACATCCGGCCCGAGGTGTCCACGACCTGCGTGGGCCAGGCTGCCGGCCCGGCGGCCGTGCTGCTGGCCGGCGGGGCGGCGGGACGGCGCGGGATCCTCCCGCACGCCCGGGTGCTGCTCCACCAGCCCTCGACGCAGGGGCGAGGCGCGATCCCGGACCTCATCCTCGCCGCCGACGAGGTGGTGCGGGTGCGCGGGCAGCTCGAGGAGGTCCTCGCGGTGCACACCGGCAAGGACGTCGCGACGTTGCGCCGGGACACCGACCGCGACCTGGTGCTGCCCGCGGAGGCCGCGATCGCCTACGGACTGGCGGACCACGTGGTCAGCGGGCGGGGCGCCGCCGTCGCGGCCCGTCGGTGACCGGGCTCAGGCCGCCAGGCGAACGCCGCCCGACGGGGCCGCGACCTCGCGCGCCAGGTCGTGGGCAAGGTCGACCAGGCTCATCCCCAGCGCACCGGTGACCGCCGCGAGCACCTCCGACGAGGGTTCCTTGCGTCCGCGCTCGACCTCCGAGAGGTACTGCGGCGAGACCCCTGCCGCCTCGGCGACGTCCACCAGCCGCAGCGCCGCGTCGAGCCGCGCGGTGCGCAGCAGGTGCCCGATCGACCGGCGCCACACACGTGCCTGCGACCGGTGGTCGCGCTCCGTCGGCGGCGGCGGCGGTGGTGCGGTGCGGGCCGGGCGCGGCACGCGTCCGCTGGCGGCCCGGCGCTCGGCCAGGGAGATGACGGTGGCGTCCATGGGCCGACGCTGCCATGTGGAGCGGCGCGCGTGCCCCGCGATCCGCTCAGGGCAGAACGCGGGCGAGCTCAGAGCGACGTCGAGGGGATCAGCGTCGCCCCCGCCGCGGCCATCTGCTCCCGGGCGGCGACGCCCAGCTCCTCGCTGACCGGGACGGTCAGGTCGGAGAGCACTCGCGCACCGAAGCCCTCGCGCAGCGCGTCCAACGTGGTCTGCAGGACGCAGTGCGACTCGGCGATGCCGACCACGTCCACGTCGGTCACCCCCGCCTCGGTGAGCACGGTCGCCAGGTCCCGACCGTCGGCCGTCGTGCCCTCGAACCCCGAGTACGCCGCCTCGTGGGCGCCCTTGCGCACCGCGACGTCGGCGGAGAGGAACGCCAACGCCGGGTGCAGCTCGGCGTTGGGCGTCCCGGCGAGGCCGTGCGGGGGCCAGGTGTCGACGAAGTCGGGCTCCTCGGGCGGGGTCGCGAAGTGGTGCCCAGGGTCGAGGTGCCAGTCCTGGGTCGTGGCCACGAGCGCGTAGCGGTCGCGGTGCGCCGCGGCGTAGGCGGCGATCGCGTGGGCGACCTCGTTGCCGCCCGCCACCGGCAGCTCGCCGCCCTCGCAGAAGGTCGGTTGGACGTCGACGACGATCAGGGCTCGTGGCATGTCGTCAGCGTAGGCACCTCGAGCCCGGCGTGCGGGTCGGCCGGGGCGGTGATCCGTCGCGCTCGCGTCCGGTGGCCGCTGCGGTCAGACTGGCGCGGAGGGGGACGAGATGGGCACACGGGTACGGGGCACCCTGGCGGTGGCGGCCGGCGCAGGCCTGGCGCTGACCGCCTGCACGCCCGAGCCCGTCGAGCCGAGCGTGACGACGGCCGCGAGCACGTCCGGCGTGACCTCGACCCGATCGGCACCCCCGACGCCCGGCCTCGGCGACCCGTACCCGGCCGGCCCGGACCTCGCCGCCGCGACCGCGACCCCCACCGATGTGCTCACCGGCCTCAGCGCGCCGTGGGACCTCGCGTTCCTGCCGTCCGGGGCGGTGCTGATCACCCTGCGCGACCTGGCGCAGGTGCTCATGGTCACCGCGGACGGCACCGTCACGGTCAGCGGCCCGGGCGCGGACGAGCTCGCCTCGGACACGACGGCCGACGGTGAGGCGGGGCTGCTCGGCATCGAGGTCTCCCCGGGCTTCGACACCGACCATCTCGTCTACCTGTACCGGACCACCGCGACCGACAACCGCGTCGTCCGGGCCGAGCTCTCCGCCGACGGCAGGCTCGGACCGCTCGACGTGGTGCTCGCCGGCATCCCGCGCAACTCGTTCCACGACGGCGGACGGCTCGCGTTCGGTCCGGACGGCTACCTGTACGTCACGACCGGCGACGCCGGCGACCGCCCGCTCGCGCAGGACACCGGCTCGCTCGCCGGCAAGATCCTGCGCCTGACGCCGGACGGGGACCCCGCTCCGGGCAACCCGGTCGAGGGCAACCCGATGTGGTCCTACGGCCACCGCAACGTGCAGGGCGTGGGCTGGGACCCGTCCGGGCGGATGTACGCCAGTGAGTTCGGCCAGAACACCGCCGACGAGCTCAACGTCATCGAGCCCGGTGCCAACTACGGCTGGCCGACCGTCGAGGGTGTGGGGAACGTCGCGGGCCTGGTCGACCCGGTCGTGACCTGGCCGACCGACGACGCCTCGCCCAGCGGCATCGTGGTGACCGCCGACGCGGTCTACCTCGCGGCGCTGCGCGGCGAGCGGCTGTGGCAGGTCCCGGCGCCGGGCGGCGTGGTCGGCGAACCCCGAGTCGCGCTGGACGGGCTCGGCCGGCTGCGCGACGTCGAGCTCGGACCCGACGGGGCGCTGTGGGTCGTCACCAACAACACCGACGGGCGTGGCACGCCGCGCGCCGGTGACGACCGCGTCCTGCGGCTCGCCGTGCCGTGATCGACCTAGACTCCGAGGCCATGACGGCGGGCGGGGTGCAGGTCGTCGACCGCTCCTCCGCGAGGCTGCACAGCGTCGAGGACGCGGCCGGCGCGGCCCTGGCTGCCCTCGGCATCGTCGTCGTCCTGCTGCTGGCGGTGTACGCGCACGCCACGACCTCGGGCGTCGCCCAGGACGTCCAGGGCATCGACGCGCTGCTGGGCCGCCTGCTCGTGGTGCCGGTCGCGGTGCTGGCCGGCGTCGTCGCCGTCGCGGTGCCCGTCACGGTTCTGCTGGACCTGGCCGTGCGGCGCTCGGGCCGGCTCGTGCTGGAGGCCGTGATCGGTGGCCTGGGCGGCGCCGTCCTGGCCGCGGCGACGTCCGCCCTGATCGGGTGGGTCGGCACCGAGGCGCTGGTGCGGGGGCTGACCCTGCCCGGCGGCACGTCGGTGTCGATACCGCTCGAGTGGGCGACCATCGCGGGCCTGCTCACCGTGGCCGGGCCGCGCTCGGTGCGCCGCACCGTCGCGTGGTCGCAGAACGTGGTCGGCGTGACCATCGGCGTCGAGCTGGTGGCCGGCCGGGTGTCGCTGCCCGGCGTGCTGGTCGCGGTGCTGCTCGGCCGGCTCGCCGGATGCCTCGTGCGGCTCGTCGCCGGGGTGCCGACCGAGCGGGCCTACGGCGCGGCGCTGGTCGAGGGGCTGCGGCGGGTCGGGATAGTCCCGCGGCGGCTGGTGCGCCGGCCCGGCGAGGGCGCCCGCAGCTACCTCGTCGAGACCGCCGACGGAGCGCTCGCGCTGCGGGTGCTCGACGGCGACCGGCAGGTGCTCGGCGTCGCCACGAGGCTGTGGCGGTCGCTGAGGCTGCGCGGCATCGAGGGTCGTGCGTGGCTGTCGCTGCGACAGGCCGCCGAGCGCGCCGCGGTCGTCTCGCACGCGGCGCGGGTGGCCGGGGTGCGCACGCCGCTGCTGCTCGCGGTCGGTCAGTCCCGCGACTCGATGCTGCTGGTCTCCGAGCCGGCGCCGGACCGGTGCCTGGCCGGCTCCGACGGCGACGACGTGCTGGCGGACGCCTGGCGCCAGCTGGCGGCCGCGCACCGGGCCGGCCTCGCGCACCGCGCGATCGACGCCGACACCGTCCGGGTCGACGACGAAGGGCACGCCTGGCTGCTGGGCTGGGACGACGGCGACCTCGCGGTGCCGGACCTGACGCGCCGGATCGACGAGGCCCAGATGCTCACGGTCCAGGCCCTCGTCGTCGGGGTGCCGCGCGCGCTGGCCGCGGCCCGCACGGTGCTGCCCGCCCAGGAGCTGTCCGCCGTCGCGCCGCTGCTGCAGCCGGTGGTCATGCCGCGGGCGACCCGCGCCGCGCTGCGCGAGGAGACCGAGCTGTTGGGCCGCCTGCGCGAGGCTCTCGCGGAGGACCTCGGCGAGGCCGAGGTGGAGCCGGTCAAGCTGACCCGGTTCTCGCTCGGCACGCTGCTGACGGTGGTGCTGCCGGTGGTCGCGCTGGTCGTGATCCTCGCGAAGTTCAACGTCGACCAGGTGGTCGCGGCGGTGGAGAGCAGCGACTGGCGGTGGTCACTGGTCTCCTTCGGTCTGGGCATCGCGACGTTCGTTGGTGCCGCGCTGACGGTGCAGGCGTTCTCCCCGGTGAAGCTCCCGCTGTGGCGGGTCACGCTCGTCCAGGCCGGCGGCGCGTTCCTGGCGCTCGCCGCCCCGGCGCACCTGGGCGCGGGCGCGCTGAACGTGCGGATGATGGTGCGCCGTGGGGTCACCGCCTCGCTGGCGGTGGCCACCGTCGCCCTGGTGCAGATCTCGCAGTTCCTGGTCACCCTCGTGCTGCTCATCGCGCTGTCGGTGGCGTCCGGCTCGGCTGCGGCGACCGCGTTGCTGCCCACCGGCGGGACGCTCGAGCTGATCGCGGCCGCGGTGCTGCTGGTCGCGGTGCTCGGCCTGATCGCGCCGCTGCGCCGCTGGGCGCTGTCGAAGATCATGCCGATGCTCGAGCAGGTCTGGCCGCGGCTCATCGACGTGCTGGGCGAGCCCGGGCGGGTGGTCGTGGCGCTGATCGGCAACGCGATCCTCACGGTGGGCTGGGTCCTGGCGTTCGACGCGGCGCTCGCGGCGTTCGGCGTGCACCTGTCGCTCATTCAGGTCGCCGTCATCTACTTCGCCGGGAACCTGGCGGGCTCGGCGGTCCCGACGCCGGGCGGCCTCGGCGGGATCGAGCTCGCGCTCATCGGCCTGCTCTCCGCCGCGGGCGTGAACGCCGGCGTCGCGGCCAGCGCCGTCCTGCTGTTCCGGGTCGCCACCTACTGGCTGCAGATCCCGATCGGCTGGGTCGCGATGCGCCTGCTGCGCCGCAGCGGCGAGCTGTAGCCGCCCGGCCGCGCGGCGGTCGCCGTCGCCCCAGCGGCGCCCCACGCGGCGAAGGCATCGTCGGCGCGAGATCAGCGTCCGGATCGTGGAGCGCTCCGCGGGCGTTCAAGGCCGAGGCGTCGCTCGCCGCGTGGGGCGCCGCGTGGGGCGCCGCGCACAGGCCTACGCGATCCGCCTCTATCCCCACTCGGGCCGAACCATTCGCGGCTGCGCAGCCCCGGCTCAGCAACGCTCAGCCGATGATCATGGAGAGGATGCGCTCCCGGGGCGGTTTCGCAAGGTCCGGCGAGGTTGCGCGGACCTCGGCCGAGCGCGCACGGCTCGCGGCAGCAGTTCGCGACGGGCGGGTGGTCCGCGTGGCCCGGGGAGTGGTGGCGCTGCCTGCGGCCGCGGCACAGGCGATGGCGCTGGCCCACGGTGGGTCGCTGACCTGCGTGTCAGCCCTCGCGCACCATGGTCTACCGCTCCTCGGACCGCCTCAGGCGGTGCACGTAGCGGTGCCGCGCGGGCGCGGATCGTCCGCGGGAGTGGTCCAGCACTGGGCGGGCGCGGCCCCGCCCAGGGGAGTGGTCCCGCTCCCGCTGGCCCTGATCCACGCGGCGCGGTGCCTGCCACGAGCGGAGTGGATCGCCGCGGCCGATGCCGCGGTCGCCTCAGGCCTCGAGCTGGTGGACGTGCGGGCGCGGCAACCCGGACGTGGAGCCCGGTCGCTCGAGCTGATGCTCGGGCTCGTCGATGCCCGCAGCGGCTCGCTGCCGGAGAGTCTGCTGCGGGTGGCGTTGTTCGACGCGGGCCTGCCGGTCGAGTCCCAGGCGCACGTACCGGGCGTCGGCCGGGTCGACTTCCTGGTCGACGGGGTGATCGTCGAGGTCGACGGCTTCGCGTACCACTCGGGCCGCGACCAGTACCGCGAGGACCGTCACCGCGACCGCGCCGCGCATGCTCAGGGCTACGTGGTGCTGCGCTACACGTACGAGGACGTCGTGGGCGATCGGGCGCGGGTGGTCGCGGAGGTCGCGCGCTTCTGCGGAGCCGCGCTCGCGGCGGCCCACGCGGCGAACCCCAGCCGACCGCAGCTCGAGCGCCCGCATCATGGACGGCTCGTGCTGGGCTGATGCGCCGGCGAGTCCTCGCCGCGTGGGCCGCCGGCCGGGGTGCCGCGCTGGGCCGCCCGGTCGCGCAACCGGGCGGGGCGCCGGCCGGGCGTCAACCGGCGCGGCGGGCTCGGGCGGGCCGTCGGTCGGCGGGCCACCGTCCCTGCGCTCACTAGGATCGTGGCCCATGGCCCACATCCTCTCGGCGGTCGCCTGGCCCTACGCCAACGGCCCGCGCCACATCGGTCACGTCGCCGGGTTCGGCGTGCCCTCCGACGTCTTCTCGCGGTACATGCGGATGGCGGGCCACGAGGTGCTCATGGTGTCCGGCACCGACGAGCACGGCACGCCGATCCTGGTCCAGGCGGACAAGGAGGGTGTGAGCGCCAAGGAGCTGGCCGACCGGAACAACGCGATCATCGTCAAGGACCTGGTCGACCTCGGGCTGTCCTACGACCTGTTCACCCGGACCACCACGGGCAACCACTACCGCACCGTGCAGGAGCTGTTCACCACGGTGCACGGCAACGGGTACATGGTCGAGCGGACCACTCAGGCGGCGATCAGCCCCTCGACGGGCCGGACCCTGCCGGACCGCTACATCGAGGGCACCTGCCCGATCTGCCGGTACCCCGAGGCCCGCGGCGACCAGTGCGACAACTGCGGCAACCAGCTGGACCCGACCGACCTGATCGAGCCCCGCAGCAAGATCAACGGTGAGACGCCGGAGTTCGTCGAGACCCGGCACTTCTTCCTGGACCTGCCGGCGCTCGCCGACGCGCTCGGCGAGTGGCTGGACGAGCGCGAGGCCACCGGGCTGTGGCGGCCGAACGTCATCAAGTTCAGCCAGAACATCCTCGAGGACATCCGCCCCCGGGCCATGACCCGGGACATCGACTGGGGCATCCCGATCCCGCTCGAGGGCTGGCGCGAGCAGCGCACCAAGCGCCTGTACGTCTGGTTCGACGCGGTGATCGGCTACCTGTCGGCCAGCATCGAGTGGGCCCGCAGGATCGGCGCCCCGGAGCGCTGGCGCGAGTGGTGGAACGACCCCGAGTCGCTGTCGTACTACTTCATGGGCAAGGACAACATCGTCTTCCACTCCCAGATCTGGCCGGCCGAGCTGCTCGCGTACAACGGCGAGGGCGAGCGCGGCGGTGAGCCGGGGGAGTACGGCCGGCTGAACCTGCCGACCGAGGTGGTCTCCAGCGAGTTCATGACCATGGAGTCCAAGCAGCTGTCGACCTCGCGCGGCCACGTGATCCTGGTCGGGGACATGCTCGCGCGCTACCAGCCGGACGCGCTGCGCTACTTCATCTGCGCGGCCGGCCCGGAGACGTCCGACGCCGACTTCACCTGGGCGGAGTTCGTCCAGCGCACCAACTCCGAGCTGGTCGCGGGTTGGGGCAACCTGGTCAACCGCACCGCGACGATGATCGCCAAGAGCTTCGGCGAGATCCCTGCGGCCGGCCCGCTCGAGCCGGTCGACGAGGCCGTGCTGGCCGCCGTGCGGGACGGGTTCGACGCGGTCGGCGGGCTGATCGGCCGGCACCGGCAGCGGGCCGCGATCGCCGAGGCGATGCGCGTGGTCGGCGAGGTGAACAAGTACCTGACGGTCACCGAGCCGTACAAGATGAAGGACCCGTCCCAGCGCGAGCGCCTGGGCACGGTGCTGCACGTGGCCGCCCAGTGCGTGTCCGACTGCAACACCTTGCTCGCGCCGTTCCTGCCGCACTCGGCCAACCGCGTGCACCAGGTGCTCGGCGGCACGGGGGAGTTCATGCCGATGCCGCGGATCGAGCAGGTCACCGAGCTCGACCCCGGCGACGGCGCGGGGCTGGACGCCTACCCGGTGATCACCGGCGACTACTCCGCCACACCGGTGTGGGAGTCCCGCCCGGTGGTGCCCGGGACCCCGGTCGGCAAGCCGACGCCGGTGTTCACCAAGCTCGATCCCGCCGTGGTCGACGAGGAGCTCGGCCGGCTCGGCTCGGGCGGGGCGTGAGCCGCCGGCGATGAGTCGCAAGCGCCGCGACCGGTCCTGGCCGCCGGCCCCGGAGCCGCTGCCTCGGCCACTGGTCGACAATCACTCCCACCTCGACCACGTCCTGGAGGTGGCCGACGGCTTCGGCTGGCGCGAGCGCTCGGGCGACGGGCCGGGCGACGGTTGGCTGGACGGCGAGCCGACCGTCGCCGACCACCTCGTCCGCGCGGCGGAGGTCGGCGTCGACCGCGTCGTGCAGATCGGCTGCGACCTGCCGTCGGTCGCGTGGACGGATGCGCTGCTGCGCGGCCCGGCGCTGCCCGGTGCCCGGGTGCTCGGCGGGCTGGCGATCCACCCCAACGAGGCGGTGCTGCATGCGGGCGTCCGCGAGCTGGCCCCCGACGGCCTCGAACCCCACCCCCGCCCGCACCATGCGGTCCCGCTCGACGAGGCGATCGCCGAGGTCGCAAGGGTCGCGGCGGCCAACCCTCGGGTGCGCGTGATCGGCGAGACCGGGCTGGACCACTTCCGGGCGGGCGAGCAGGGCCGCGCGGTGCAGCGCGAGGCGTTCCGCGCGCACATCGCGCTGGCCAAGGAGCTGGACCTGGTGCTCCAGATCCACGACCGGGACGCGCACGACGAGGTGGTCGAGGTGCTCCTCGCCGACGGGGCGCCCGAGCGGACCGTCTTCCACTGCTACTCCGGCGACGGCGCGCTGGCCGACGTCTGCGCCGAGCACGGCTGGTACCTGTCGTTCGCCGGGCCGGTCGGCTACCCCGCCTCGGCCGACCTGCGCGACGCGCTGCACCGCACCCCGCCCGAGCGGATCCTGCTCGAGACCGACGCGCCGTACCTGCCGCCGCACCCGTACCGGGGACGCCCGAACGGCCCGTACCTGGTGGCCCTCACCGCCGCCCAGGTCGCCGCGGAGCTGGGCACCGACCTGGCCGACCTGTGCGATCTCGTCTCGCGTACCGGCGAGGAGCTCTACGGGCCCTGGTGATCGCTCTCGGTGGGGTGAAAGTCCTGCTCAGGGCGGTAGAGGTGCCCGTTTCGCCCCGGTTCGCCGGGGCGCAGGACGAACCGGCGGCCTCGACCGACTACCGCGGCCGTGTCCATTCCGTTACCGTCGTGAGGTCCTGCACCCTCACGATCGGACCCCGAGTGCCCGAGGCGAGTACGCGACAGCCACGCCGGCTGCCCGGCCGGTACCGCCTGGCCGCCCAGGCGGGCGTGCTGGCGCTCGTGGTCGCGGGGACCACGGGGTTCGCGGCCCTGCACAAGCAGGTCGTCGTCGAGGTCGACGGCAAGGCCCGGACGGTGACGGTCTTCGGCCGCACCGTCGGTGACGTGCTCGCGGCCCAGCAGATCGAGGTCGGCGCCAAGGACGTGGTGATCCCGTCCGTCGACCAGCCGGTCGACGGTGGCGCGACGATCGTGGTCGCGCACACCCGTGAGCTCCAGCTCGAGGTCGACGGTCAGGAACGCACGCTGTGGACCACGGCGCGCACCGTCGGCGACGTGGTCGACGAGCTCGGGCTGCGCAGCTCGCGCGCCTCCGCGTCGCGCTCGGAGACGGTGGGCCGCGGCGTGCTGCGCCTGTCGACGCCCAAGGACGTCCGGGTCGCGATCGACGGCACCATGCAGGACGTGCACACCACTGCATCGACGGTGCGTGAGGTTCTCGGCGAGGCGGGTGTGGTGCTCGGAGAGCACGACCTGGTCTCGGTCCCGCTGGACGCCGCGGCGGTCGACGGGCTCGTGGTGATGGTCACGCGGGTCACCACCCGGGTCGGTTCTGCGACGGTGACCGTGCCCTACCAGACGGTCAAGAAGAACGACTCGTCGATCCTCAAGGGCACCGAGGTGGTCGCCTCGGCCGGCTCCGACGGGCGCGAGGTGGAGACCTACGAGGCCTATCTGGTCGACGGTGTCGAGATCGGCCGGACCGTGCTCACCCGCTCGGTGCTCGCCCAGCCGGTCGACCGGGTGATCAAGGTCGGGACCCAGCAGCTGCCGCAGGTCGCGGCGGTGGCACCGGGCACCGCACGGGCGATCGGGCTGGACATGGTGCTGGCCCGTGGCTGGGACCAGCAGCAGTACGCCTGCCTGGACTCGCTGTGGACCCGGGAGAGCAACTGGCGGGTCAACGCCCAGAACAAGTCGACCGGTGCGTACGGCATCCCGCAGGCCCTGCCCGGCTCGAAGATGGCCTCGGCGGGCTCGGACTGGCAGACCAACCCTGCGACCCAGATCGCGTGGGGCCTGGGCTACATCGCGAACCGCTACGGGACGCCGTGCGGGGCGTGGGCGCACTTCACCTCGAGCGGCTGGTACTGACGCGTCGGGCGGCCCGGTCCGCCCGGCCCAGACGTGAGTTCCGACACGATTCGGGCGGTTCGCGCCGTGCCCACGCGCGATCTGCACACGTCCGACACACCTCGGCTTGACAGCGGAGGTCACGATCCGGTTACGGTCGACCATGTCATCCCATGGGTGACGGACCACCGCCCTGCGCGGTGGTGTGACGGCCGGATCAGGGAGTCCGGACCAGCCCCGGGGCCCACGACGGCCCTGCCCCCCCAGAACACCCGGCTGGGCGCCATGCGCGCACCACTCCCTGTGCCCGGGTGCAACGACGACAGGACCCACGTGCGCTTCTCCCTCCGCCGCGCCCAGGCGCAGACCGCCCCCGACCTCGCCGCCCCAGCGGCCACCCCCGAGTCCGACGCGCCTGCCCGCCGCGGGCGCCGCGTGCCCGTGGTGCTCGCCGTGACCGGCGCGCTCCTGCTGGCCGGCACCGGCGTCGCCGTCGCCCAGGCCCACAAGGTGGTGACCCTGGATGTCGACGGCACCGTTACCCAGGTCTCGACGTTCGCCGGCACGGTCTCCGGCCTGCTCGGCGACCAGGACGTGCAGCTCGACGCGCACGACGCGCTGACCCCGGTCGGCGCCACCCCGCTGGCCGACGGCGCGACCGTCGTGGTGCGTCACGCCCACCAGCTGGAGGTCAGCGTCGACGGCACGAGCACCAAGGTGTGGTCGACGGCGCTGTCCGCGTCGGACGCGCTCGGCGTGCTCGAGGCCCGGGGCGCGGACGTGGCGCTGCTGCCGTCGAGGTCCCAGGGACGGGTCGCCCTCCCGGTGCGCCTGGCCGCGAGCGGCTCGGTCGACGTGGTCGCCGACGGCACCACCACGACGGTGCCCGCGACCACCGGCCTGTCCGCGGCGCTCACGGTCGCGGGCGTGGCGGTGCACGCCGACGACCGCGTGCAGGTGCACCTGGTCGACGGGCGCCTGACCGTCCAGGTCCAGCGCGTCGTCGTGAAGGACGTCACGGACGTGGTTGCCGTGGACTTCGCCACGCAGACCCGCAAGACCTCCGGCCTGTACACCGGCCAGAAGCGCACCGTCCGCTCCGGCGTGGCCGGCGAGCGCACCGTGGTCTCCCGCGTCACCACCGTCGACGGTGTCGAGGAGTCCCGCACGACGGTCAGCGACACGGTGACCAAGGAGCCGGTGGCCGCGATCGTCGAGGTGGGCACCAAGGCGCGCCCCGCGCCCGCGGTGTCGAGCTCGGTGGGCGGCGACGTGTGGGCGGCGCTGGCCAAGTGTGAGTCCGGCGGCAACCCGAAGGCCGTCTCCTCCAACGGGCTCTACTACGGCCTGTACCAGTTCTCGCTGGGCACCTGGCGAGCGATGGGCGGCTCCGGCCTGCCGACCCAGGCGTCCGCCGACGAGCAGACCGCCCGCGCCAAGGCGTTGCAGGCCCGGTCGGGCTGGGGCCAGTGGCCCGCCTGCTCGGCCAAGCTCGGCCTGCGCTGAGACGGCTCAGCAGGCCCGGTCCGCTGCGGCGGGCCGGGCCTGCGGCGTCGGTGGCGCTAGGTTCGCACCCATGACCGACCCCCTGCTCGGCCCGAGCCAGGTGCGCGCGCTGGCGGACCGCCTCGGCGTGCGCCCCACCAAGTCGCTCGGGCAGAACTTCGTCGTCGACCCGGGGACCGTGCGCCGGATCGTGCGCGTGGCCCGGGTCGCGCCGGGGGAGCGGGTGGTCGAGGTCGGTCCCGGTCTCGGCTCGCTGACCCTGGGCCTGCTCGAAGCCGGTGCCGAGGTGGTCGCGATCGAGATCGACCCCGTGCTGGCCGAGCAGCTGCCCGCGACGGTGGCCGAGCGGCTGCCGGAGGCCGCCGGTCGGCTCACGGTGGTGGGCGCCGACGCCCTGCGGGTCACCGAGCTGCCCGGACCGCCGCCGACGGCCCTGGTGGCCAACCTGCCGTACAACGTCGCCGTGCCGGTGCTCCTGGCGTTCCTGGAGCGCTTCGGCTCGCTGGAGCGCGCGCTGGTGATGGTGCAGGCGGAGGTGGCCGACCGGCTGGTCGCGCCGCCCGGTTCGCGCACCTACGGCGTCCCGTCGGTCAAGGCCGCCTGGTACGCGGACGCACGCCCGGCCGGCAACGTCGGCCGTGCGGCGTTCTGGCCGGTGCCGCGGGTGGACTCCGCGCTGGTCGCGCTCGAACGCCGCGACCCGCCGCCCGGGGACCGCGAGCAGGTGTTCGCGGTCGTCGACACCGCGTTCGCCCAGCGTCGCAAGATGCTGCGCGCGGCGCTGGCGGGCGTGGCGGGCACGAGCGCCGTGGCGGCCGATGCCCTGACCCGGGCGGGGGTGGAGCCCACGGCCCGTGGCGAACGGCTCACCGTGACGCAGTTCGCGGCGGTCGCGAAGGCGCTGGCCGAGGCCGGCGTCGTCGTGCCCGGCAGGCGGGCGGCCACGTGAGCGGCGCGTCGGCCGACGTGCCAGAGTGGTGCGTGTGAGCACGCCCGATGCCGTGATCGTCCGGGCGCCGGGCAAGCTGAACCTCAGCCTCGGCGTCGGTCCTCGGCAACCCGACGGCTACCACCGGCTGGCCACCGTGTTCCAGGCCGTCTCGGTCTACGAGGAGGTCGTCGCGACCCCGGCGGAGGGCCTCGGGGTCAGCGTCGAGGGCGTCGACGCCGGGCGCGTCCCGGTCGACGACACCAACCTCGCCTGGCGGGCCGCCCGGCTGCTCGCCGACGAGGTGGGCCTGGAGCCCCTCGTGCACCTGCGGGTCCGCAAGAGCGTGCCGGTGGCCGGCGGCATGGCGGGCGGCTCGGCCGACGGCGCCGCGGCGCTGCTGGCCTGCGACGCCCTGTGGGGCGCCGGCCTGAGCCGCGACCGGCTCCTGGAGCTCGCCGCCGAGCTCGGGGCCGACGTGCCGTTCATCCTGCTCGGGCACACCGCCGTGGGCACCAGGCGCGGGGACCTGCTGAGCCCGGCGCTGAGCCGTGGCCGCTACCACTGGGCGCTGGCCACGCGGCGCACCGGCCTGTCCACCCCCAGGGTCTTCGAGAGGTTCGACGAGCTCGCCGACCCCGGCCTGGCCGACCCCGAGCCGGACCGCGACCTGCTGACCGCGTTGCGGGCGGCGGACCTCGACGCCGTGGGCCGGTGCCTGGGCAACGACCTGCAGGCCGCGGCGATGGAGCTGGCCCCGGAGCTGGGCCGCACCGTGGAGGCCGCGGCCCGGGCCGGCGCGCTGGGCGTGGTGGTCACCGGCTCGGGGCCGACCGTGGCGGCGCTGGCCCGCAGCCGCCGGCACTCGATGGAGCTCGCGGCGGCGATGCGCGCAGCGGGTCAGGCCGACGACACCCTGACCGCGGTGGGGCCGGTCGCCGGGGCGCGCGTGCTGTGAGCCACCTCCTCGGGCTCGACGGGGTCGGTCTGGCGGTGGGCACGCGGACCCTGCTGGACGGCGTCTCGCTCGGCCTCGACGACGGTGACCGGGTGGGGGTGCTCGGCCCCAACGGGGCGGGGAAGTCGACGTTGCTCCGGCTGGTCGCGCGACGCCAGGCACCCGACGCCGGACGGGTCACGCACGTGGGTGGGCTGACCGTGGGGCTGCTCGACCAGCGCGACCCCGACGTCACCGGGACGGTTCTCGACCTGGTGCACGGCCCGGCGGCGGAGCACACCTGGGCCTCGGACGCGGCGGTGCGTGAGGTGCACGACGGCCTGCTGGCCGACGTGGACCTGTCCACACCGGTCGCGACGCTCTCCGGCGGTCAACGTCGCCGGGTCGCGCTCGCGGCACTCCTGGTGGCCCGCCCGGACGTGCTGCTGCTGGACGAGCCGACCAACCACCTCGACGTCGAGGGGGTCGCGTGGCTGGCCGAGCACCTCGTGCGGCGCTTCTCCGGCAGCGGGGCCCTGGTGGTGGTGACGCACGACCGCTGGTTCCTGGACGCGGTGTGCACCCGGACCTGGGAGGTCGTGGGTGACGGACGGGTGAGTCCGCTGGACGGCGGCTACGCCGCCTGGGTGCTGGCCAGGGCCGAGCGGGCGCGGTCGGCGCAGGTCACGGCCTCCAGGCGCGCCAACGCCCTGCGCAAGGAGCTCGCGTGGCTGCGCCGCGGCGCACCGGCGCGGACCAGCAAGCCACGGTTCCGGCTGGACGCGGCCGCCGCGCTGATCGCCGACGAGCCGCCCCCGCGCGACTCCCTGGAGCTGACCCGGCTCGCGACCGCGCGGCAGGGCAAGGACGTGCTGGACCTCGAGGACGCGACCATCGGCTACCCCGGGGCACCGCCGCTGCTGGCGGACGTGACGTTGCGGCTGGGCCCGGGGGAGCGGTGGGGCGTCGTCGGGGTCAACGGCGCGGGCAAGACCTCGCTGCTGCGCGTGCTGGACGGATCGCTGCCGGTGCTGGCCGGTCGGGTGAAGAGGGGCAAGACCGCCGTGGTCGCAACCCTGTCGCAGGACGTCGCCGAGCTGGACACGCTGGGCGACCTGCGCGCGGTCGAGGTGGTCGAGCGCGAGCGCCGTCGCACGACGGTCGGTGGCGCCGAGCTGACGGCCGCGCAGCTGGTCGAGCGGCTGGGCTTCACCCGGGACCGCGCGCACACCCCGGTGCGCGACCTGTCCGGCGGGGAGCGCCGGCGCCTGGCGCTGCTGCGCCTGCTGGTGGGCGAGCCCAACGTGCTGCTGCTGGACGAGCCCACCAACGACCTGGACACCGACACCCTGACCGCCGTGGAGGACCTGCTGGACGGGTGGCCCGGCACGCTGGTGGTGGTCTCGCACGACAGGTACCTGCTCGAGCGGGTCTGCGACCGGCAGGTCGCACTGCTCGGCGACGGCACCCTCCGGGACCTGCCCGGCGGGGTCGAGGAGTACCTGGAGCGCCGCGCGGTGGCACGGGCGGTCGGCCCGGACGGGGGCCAGGCGGCCGCGGGCCGTGGGGACGGGGCGACCACGGACCGGCTCGCTCCGAGCCGGGCGCCGGCCGAGGTGCGTCGGGCGCGCAAGGACCTCGCGCGCCTCGAGCGTCGCCTGGAGCGGCTGGCCGCCGAGGTGGGCAGGCTGCACGACGCGATGGTGGCGCAGGCGTCCGACCACGAGGCGCTGCAGCGCCTGAGCGCAGAGCTGCGGGCCGCCGAAGCCGAGCGGGCCGGGCTCGAGGACGAGTGGCTCGCGGCCGCCGAGCTCGCGGAGTGACCGACGGCGGGTCGCCGGGCCGGGCTCAGGCGTCGAACGGTGCGACGAGCACCCGCAGCAGGTCCGCGAGGCGGGCACGGTCCGGCTCGGGCAGGGCGGCGAGCAGCGCGCGCTCGACGTCGAGCAGGTCGGCCAGCGCGGCGTCCACCGCCGCCCGCCCGGGCTCGGTCAGCCGGACCAGCACGCCTCGCCGGTCGGCGGGTGCCGGGCGGCGCACCACGAGGCCTCTGGCCTCGAGCCGGTCGATCCGGTTGGTCATGGTGCCGCTGGTGACCAGGGTCTGGGTGACCAGCACGCCGGGCGAGAGCTCGTAGGGCTCGCCGGCCCTGCGCAGCGCGGAGAGCACGTCGAACTCCCACTGCTCCAGGCCGTGCCCGCTGAACGCGCGACCGCGCGCGAGGTCCAGGTGCCGGGCCAGCCGGCTGATCCGGGACAGCACGGCGAGCGGCGCCACGTCGAGGTCCGGGCGCTCGCGCCGCCACGCGTCGATGATCCGGTCGACCTCGTCGGTCACGACCCGGGCCCCGCGGTGCCGCGCAGCTCCGGCTTGCGCTGCAGGCCGGACAGCCCGTTCCAGGCGAGGTTGACCAGGTGCGCGGCGACCTCGGCCTTCTTGGGCTTGCGCACGTCGAGCCAGTACTGGCCGGTGAGCGCGACCATGCCGACCAGCATCTGGGCGTAGATCGGGGCGGTGCGCGGGTCGAGCCCGCGGCGGGTGAACTGGTCGGCGAGCAGGTGCTCGACCTGCATGGCGACGTCGCCGATGAGGCTCGAGAACGTGCCGGTCGACTGGGTGACCGGCGAGTCGCGCACCAGGATCCGGAACCCGTCGGTGGAGGACTCGATGTAGTCCAGCAGCGCGAGCGCGGTGCGCTCGACGAGCACCTGCGGGTGCCCGCCGGCCTCGAGCGCCCCGGTCAGAGCCCCGGTCAGCGCCTGGATCTCGCGGTCCACCACCACCGCGTAGATGCCCTCCTTGCCCCCGAAGTGCTCGTACACGACGGGTTTGGAGACGCCGGCGCGGGCGGCGATCTCCTCCACGCTGGTCTGGTCGAAGCCCTTCTCGCCGAAGAGCTGGCGTGACACGTCGAGGAGCTGTGCCCGGCGCTGCGCCGCGGTCATGCGGGCGCGTGGGGTCCGGGCTGGGGTGTTCACGGGCCCCATCATGCCGTGCCGCCCGTGGCACTGCTGGCAGACTGGCCCGGCGCACGCGCGGCACGGTCCGCCCTGGTGTAATGGCAGCACGCAGGCCTTTGGAGCCTTGCGGTCCAGGTTCGAGTCCTGGGGGCGGAGCAGGTGGGAGCGGGCCGCGGTCTCGGAGCCCGCGAGCCGACGGTAGAGTGGCCGCGGCCGTTCTCGCTGGTGAACCGACGGGAGTCCTGGTGACCGCTGTCCACCCCGCCGCCGTCGTCGTCCTCGCTGCGGGTGAGGGCACCCGCATGCGGTCGGCCACACCCAAGGTGCTGCACACGCTGGCCGGGCGCTCGATGCTCGGGCACGCGATCACCGCTGCCTCGGCGCTCCAGCCCGAGCGTCTGGCGGTGGTGGTGCGCCACGGTCGCGACCAGGTCGAGGCGCACGCGCTCGAGCTCGCGCCGGGGGTGCTGATCGCCGACCAGGACGACATCCCCGGGACGGGCCGCGCGGTGCAGTGCGCGATGTCGTCCCTCGACGCCGCTGCCGCGGCCGCTGCGGCGATGGCGGGCGAGGGCGGTCCCACACGCGTCTCCGGTCCGGTGGTGGTGATGGCCGGTGACGTGCCGATGCTCGACGCGGGGACGCTCGCCGAGCTGCTCGACGCGCACGTCTCCGACGGCAACGCGGTGACCGTGCTGACCACGCGGGTGTCGGACCCCACCGGCTACGGCCGCGTGCTGCGTGAGCCGGGCACCGGTGACGTGGCGCGCATCGTCGAGCACCGCGACGCCACCGAGGCCGAGCGTGCCGTGGACGAGATCAACTCCTCGGTGTACGTCTTCGACGCGGACGTGCTGCGGGCAGGGCTGGCCCGGCTGGACCGTGACAACGCGCAGGGCGAGGTCTACCTCACCGACGTCATCGCGCTGGCCAGGGCGGACGGCGGCGCGGTGCGCGCCGTGGCCGTGGACGACCCGATGCTGGTCGAGGGGGTCAACGATCGCGTGGCGCTGGCCAGGCTGGCCGCCGAGATGAACCGGCGCATGCTGGTCGAGTGGATGCTGGCCGGCGTGACCGTGGCCGATCCCGCCACCACCTGGGTGGACGTGGACGTGGAGCTCGAGCCGGATGTCACGCTGCTGCCCGGCACTCAGCTGCTCGGCAGCACGCAGGTCGCCGCAGGTGCGGTGGTGGGACCGGACACCACGCTGCGTGATGTCGTCGTCGAGGCCGGCGCGCAGGTCGTGCGCAGCCACGGCACCGGCGCGCGGATCGGCGCCGGAGCGGTGGTTGGGCCGTTCTCCTACCTGCGCCCGGGCACCGACCTCGGCGCGGACGGCAAGATCGGCGCGTACGTCGAGACCAAGGCCGCCACGATCGGCGCGCACTCGAAGGTCCCGCACCTGTCGTACGTGGGCGACGCCACGATCGGGGAGTACTCCAACGTCGGCGCGGGCACGATCTTCGTCAACTACGACGGGGTCACCAAGCACCACTCGACGGTCGGCGACCACGTGCGGATCGGGTCGGACAACGCCCTGGTGGCGCCGGTCGAGATCGGCGACGGCGCGTACACCGGCGCCGGCTCGGTGATCCGCCGCGACGTGCCGCCCGGAGCCCTCGGGCTCAACACCGCGCCGCAGCGGACCATCGACGGCTGGGTCCTGCGCCGCCGTGAGAACAGCCCCTCGGCGCAGGCGGCGCGCCTCGCGCTCGGCGAGCACGCGGACGACCCACCGGCCCTCTCGCCGCAGGCGATCGCCGAGCTGCGCTCCCACTCCGCCTCGGGCGACCCCCAGGCCGCGACCACGGACGAAGGGCAGCCTCGGGCATGACCGGGATCATCTCGACCGACGGCGAGCGGCGCCTCGTCCTCATCTCCGGACGGGCGCACCCACAGCTGGCCGACGACGTGGCCCGCGAGCTCGGGGTCGAGCTGGTGCCCACCACGGCCTACGACTTCGCCAACGGCGAGATCTACGTGCGGTTCGGCGAGAGCGTCCGCGGTGCGGACGCCTTCGTGCTGCAGAGCCACACCTCGCCGATCAACCAGTGGATCATGGAGCAGCTGATCATGGTCGACGCCCTCAAGCGCGCGTCGGCCAAGACGATCACGGTGATCGTGCCGTTCTACGGCTACTCCCGGCAGGACAAGAAGCACCGTGGCCGAGAGCCCATCTCGGCCCGTCTGGTGGCCGACCTGTTCAAGACCGCCGGCGCGGACCGCCTGATGAGCGTCGACATGCACAGCGCCCAGACCCAGGGCTTCTTCGACGGCCCGGTGGACCACCTGTGGGCGATGCCGCTGCTGGTCGACTACGTGCGCACCCGGGTGGACCCGTCCAACGTCGCGGTGGTCTCCCCGGACGCCGGCCGGATCCGGGTCGCCGAGCAGTGGGCCGCGAAGTTCGGTGGCTGCCCGCTGGCCTTCATCCACAAGACGCGCGACATCACCCGGCCCAACCGGGCGGTCGCCAACCGTGTGGTCGGCGACGTCGAGGGGCGCACCGCGATCCTCACCGACGACCTGATCGACACCGGCGGCACCATCGCCGAGGCCGTGCGGGTGTGCCTGGCCGCCGGGGCGAAGGACGTCATCGTCGCGGCGACCCACGGGGTGCTGTCCGAGCCCGCGGCGCAGCGCCTGGCGGGCTCCGGGGCACGCGAGGTCGTGGTCACGGACACCCTGCCGATCGAGGACGACAAGGGCTTCGAGCAGCTCACCGTGCTGTCCATCGCGCCGCTGATCGCCCGGGCCATCCGCGAGGTCTTCGACGACGGGTCGGTGACCTCGCTGTTCGACGGGGCGTCGTGATGGCCGACCCCGTCGGGGTCACCACTACGGGCACCGGCCGGGTCGCGGTGCAGCCCGACGTCGTCGTGGCGCGCCTGGCAGCCCAGGTCACCGGCCCGCAGGCGGCCGCGGCCCATCACGCGGCCGCGAGGGCGTCGCGAGGGATGGTGGACGCGCTGCGCGCGCGGGGCGTCGCCCGGACCGACCTGCGCACGAGCACGTCGAGCTGGACGGACCGGGGCGAGGAGGTCACCGAGGGGCGGCGCAGCGTGACCCGGTTGCCCCGCACCACCGTGACCATGGTCGTCGAGGCCCGGCTGCGGGACCTGGCCGACGCGGGGGAGGCCATCGACGCCGCGCTCGTGGCGGGTGGCGAGCCGGCGCGCGTGGAGAGCACCTCGTGGCAGGTCTCGGACCCGGGTGCCGCGCGGGTCGAGGCCCGAGCCGCGGCATTCGCCGACGCGGTAGGCGCGGCGCGTCAGCTCGCCGAGCTCGCCGGCCGCCCGCTGGGCCCGGTGTTCGAGGTCAGCGAGGCCGGTCCGGCGGGCCCCGGGCCGGTGCGGGCACGGGCGATGTCCGCCGCGTCGGTCCCGCTCGAGGGCGGCGAGCAGGAGGTCGTCGTCGAGCTCGTGGTGCGCCACGGGTGGGGCGACGCGTACGACGTCGCGCCGGTCAGCCGCTAGACTGCTGCGGTTGCCTCGGCGAGGGAGGGCGGACGACGCGAGTCGGCCGAACCTCGGTTCTCGGACCGACCTCCGTGATCGACGCGGTGCGCCTGGTGTGCGCGCCCGCCGTCCCGCGCCGAGGCCCACCGCCAGCCGGGTCACCCCCGCCACACCGAAAGGTCCTCGTCGTGTCCGACACCAAGCTCCCCGCCACCGTCCGCACCGAGTTCGGCAAGGGCGCCGCACGCCGGCTGCGCCGCGCCGACCAGATCCCCGCCGTGCTGTACGGCCACGGCGTGGCTCCCCAGCACATCGCGCTGCCGGGCCACGAGACGATGCTCGCGCTCAAGCACTCCAACGCCCTGTTCACCCTCGACATCGAGGGCACCGAGGCGCTGGCCATCGCCAAGGACGTCCAGCGGGACCCGGTGCGCCAGGTCATCGAGCACGTCGACCTGCTCGCGGTCCGCAAGGGCGAGAAGGTCACCGTCGAGGTCGCCGTGCACATCGTCGGCGAGTCCCAGCCCGGCACCATCCACATGGTCGACGCGCAGACCGTCACCCTCGAGGCCGAGGCGACCCATCTGCCCGAGGCCGTCGTGGTCTCGATCGACGGCATGGCGGCGGGCACCCAGGTGCGCGGCGCGGACCTGGTCATGCCCGAGGGCTCCGTCTTCCTGGGCGACCCGGAGTCGAGCATCGTGACGATCGCGGTGCCGCGCGCCGAGGTCGAGGAGACCGAGGAGGCCGCAGAGGGCATCGAGCTGCCGGCCGGCGAGGCGGCGGAGTCCACCGAGGCGGAGACCACCGACGAGGCCTGAGCGCGTGCTCACCGCTCTGCGGCGGTGGCGCCGCCGCGGCGCGGAGGACGGGACGGGCATGGCGGACCCTTGGCTCGTGGTCGGGCTCGGCAACCCCGGGCCGGGCTACGCCGGCAACCGGCACAACGTCGGGCAGATGGTCACGACCGAGCTCGCCCGGCGGGCCGGGGTGTCCTTCGGGAGCGACCGTTCCCGCGCGCGGGTGGCGGACGTGCGTCTGGGCACGCTGCCCGGCGGCGCCCCGGGGCCGCGCGCCCTGCTGGCCCAGCCCACCTCGTACATGAACGTCTCCGGTGGCCCGGTGGCGGCGCTGGTGCGCTACCACCGGGTGCCGGCCGACCGGCTCGTCGTGATCCACGACGAGCTCGACCTGCCGTTCGCCGCGGTCCGGCTCAAGTCCGGCGGCGGCGAGGGCGGGCACAACGGCCTGCGCAGCATCAGCTCGGCGCTCGGCACCAAGGACTACCTGCGGGTGCGGCTCGGCATCGGCCGCCCGCCCGGTCGCAAGGATCCCGCCGACTTCGTGCTGTCGGACTTCTCGAGCGCCGAGAAGAAGGAGCTGCCCTGGCTCGTGGACGCCGCGGCCGACGCGGTGGAGATGCTCGTGGCCCAGGGTCTGGCCGCGGCTCAGCAGCGCTTCCACTCACCCGACGTGTGACCCGAGCGGCGGCCGGAACGCCCGCCCGCCGTGCTCCGCGGTGGCGGCCGGGGTTGCGGTGGCGCCCGCGAGGCTTTCAGGCGTCCCACAGGTGGACCGCAGGTCACGTTTGGGACACGGCGTGCGTGGCGTCCCGACCGAACGGGTGAAATCGGACATTCGGGATGTTTCCGCCCCCCGCATGCGAGGTAGCCTCACGCTGTCATCAGCTCCACAGAGGTGGTCCCCCCCGTGACGCTCTCCCTTGATCGTGAGCTCGAACCCTTGGTGTCCGACCGTCGCCGCGTCACCGTGGCGCCGCGGCGGTCCTGGGCCTCTCCCGAACCCGTGGAGGTCCGTCCCACAGCGCACAACGACGCCGATGCACGTGCCCGGCGATGGGCGGTGGTCGGCCCCCGGCTCCAGCGCCGGGCTCTGGCTGCCGACTCGGTGATCGCCCTCGCGGTCGGCACCGGCTTCCTCGTGGCGGTCTACTCCTGGCACTGGCAGGTCGTGACGATGGCGCTGCTCGGCGCGGCGGGTTTCGTGGCGCTCGTGGCCTCGTTCAACGGCTACGACCTGCGGCGGCTCGGCGACGGGCCGGAGGAGTTCCAGTCCGTGCTCCGGGCGGGCACCGTCGGTGCCGGGATCCTGATGGGTGCCTCGTACGTGACGCAGGTCGCCGTCCCGCGCCCGCTCGTCCTGGCCGGCGTCCCGACGCTCGTGGTCGTCGCGGCCGTCGGGCGCTACGTGCTGCGCCACCTGGTCCACAAGGAGCGCAGCGAGGGCGGCGCGATGAAGCGGACGTTGGTGGTCGGCGAGGCGGCCGACGTCTCGCGGATCACCGGAGAGCTCGCCGGAGCGAGCTATCACGGCTACCGGGTCGAGGCGGTCTGCCTGCCCAGCCTGGACGGCCCGTCCGAGATCCTCGGCCACCCCGTCGTCGGAGCCGTGGCCGACGCCGCGCAGGTCGTCGCGGACCGCGCGATCGACGTGGTCGTCGTGGCGGGACCGACGCTGTCCGGCGAGGCGTTGCGTCGGCTCTCGTGGGCGCTGGACCGGGTGGGGGCGCAGCTCGTGGTCGTCCCCGACCTCGTCGAGGTCACCGGGCCGCGCATCACGCTGCGCCCGGCCGCGGGGCTCTCGCTGCTCGAGGTCGAGGTCGCGGCCCCTCGCCGCCGGCTGGTCGCCAAGACGCTGATGGACCGGTTCGTGGGTGCCGGGCTGCTGCTCATGGCCTCCCCGTTGATCCTGGTCTCGGCGCTGGCCGTGCGGCTCACGTCGCCCGGCCCGGCCTTCTACAGCCAGACCCGGGTGGGCGTCGACGGCGCACGGTTCCGGATGTGGAAGCTGCGGAGCATGTACATCGACGCCGACAAGCGTCGTGGGCAGCTCGCCGAGCAGAGCGACGGGAACGGCGTGCTGTTCAAGATGCGCAACGACCCCAGGGTCACCCCGGTCGGCCGGTTCCTGCGGCGCTACTCACTGGACGAGCTGCCCCAGCTCTTCAACGTGTTCCGCGGGGACATGTCGCTGGTCGGGCCACGTCCGCCGCTCGGCGAGGAGGTCGCCAAGTACGCCGACCCGGTCCGGCGCCGCCTGCGGGTGCGGCCCGGTCTGACCGGCCTGTGGCAGGTCTCGGGGCGATCCGACCTCAGCTGGGAGGAGTCCGTCCGGCTCGACCTGCGGTACGTCGACAACTGGTCGGTGACGATGGACCTGCTGATCCTCTGGAAGACGGCCAGGGCCGTCTTCGCGGGATCGGGCGCGTACTAGCAGCGCTGGTGCGTCGGGGTGGCCCGGGCCTTCGAGGCCCGGGCCACCGCCATGTCCGGTGCCGTCCGCCCGAGCTCGGTCACCGCCCGTCGTCGGCGAGGCGCAGCACGCCGTCGACCTCGACGAACCGGTCGCCCGTCGTCTCGCACCGCCACCTGCCCTCGCCGTCGGCCACCAGTGGGCTGCCGGCGCGTCCCACCCAGCCGCGCACCCGCGCCGGGACGCCGGCCACGAGGGCGAAGTCCGGGACGTCCCGGGTGACCACCGAGCCCGCCGCGACCAGGGCCCAGCGACCGACCGTCACCGGGGCCACGCACACGGCCCGGGCGCCGATCGAGGCCCCGGTCCGCACCGTGACGCCCACGGCGTGCCAGTCGTCGGCGGACTTCAACGTGCCGTCCGGGTTGACGGCCCGCGGGAAGTGGTCGTTGGTGAACACCACCGCCGGGCCGACGAAGACACCGTCCTCCAGCACCGCCGGCTCGTACACCAGGGCGTGGTTCTGGATCTTGCAGCGGTCACCCACCCGCACGCCCGGGCCGATGTAGGCGCCGCGGCCGACGATGCACTCGGCCCGACCTGTGCGTCCTCGCGAACCTGGGCGAGGTGCCAGACGCGGGTCCCGCCGCCGATCGTCGCGCGGTCGTCGACGTCCGCCGTGGGGGCGATCTGCGGCGGGACGTGGTCGGGCGTCGTTGCGGACATCTGGCGACTCCTCGGGCGCGCATGGTGGACCGGTGCATTCTGGCAGGCGGTCGACCGAATGGTCGCGCGGTGCACGCCGGGCCCTCCCATCGGGTGTTCCGGGGCGCCCGAAAGGAGGAATTCACCCCCGAAGCCGGTGTGGCGATTTGTCCGATCTGTCATCGTTGGGGCGGGCCGATCGCCGGTCTGGCATCCCCGCGGCCCGCAGCTCGAGGAGTTCGGCATGGTTCAGCTCGGTCGTCGTGTGTGGCGTGGTGTGGTGGGTGTGGCGGCGGCCGCTGTGGTGGTGGGCGGGTTGGTCGCGGTGCCGGCGCCGGCGTCGGCGGCTGATCCGTGCGGGCCGGGGTCGAACCCGATCGAGTGCGAGAACTCCAAGCCGGGGACCGACCCGTCGGTGTGGGACATCACCGCTGCGGGTGATCCCACGATCCAGGGGTTCGCGACCCAGATGTCGGTGCAGCCGGGGCAGACCATCGACTTCAAGATCAACACGGATGCGTCGGCGTACTCGATCGACATCTACCGCACGGGTTGGTATCAGGGGTTGGGGGCGCGGCACATCGCGTCGGTGACGCCGTCGGCGAGCCTGCCCCAGTCCCAGCCGGCGTGCATCAACGACGAGCCCACCGGACTCTACGACTGCGGGAACTGGGCGGTGTCGGCGTCGTGGGCGGTCCCGTCGGACGCGGTCTCGGGTGTGTACATCGCGCTGCTCGAGGACAGCGTCGGCGCGAGTCAGATCACGTTCGTGGTGCGCGATGACTCCTCGCACTCCGACGTGGTGTTCCAGACGTCTGACACCACGTGGCAGGCCTACAACATCTTCGGCGGGTCGAGCTTCTACCAGGGCTATGCCTCCGGCAGCTTCGCGGGGGAGACGCCGGCCGAGCCCCGCGCGTTCAAGCTGTCCTACAACCGTCCGTTCGCGACGCGGGGGTGGGAGTCGGGTCGTGATTTCTATTTCTCGTCCGAGTTCGCGATGGTGCGGTTCTTGGAGCGTAACGGGTATGACGTGTCCTACATCTCG